>SL_5KL_010_SEDDRAFT_10000541_pt1 | contig 24217 bp, 21 predicted proteins | sample SodLakKL_010_SED_FD_9118 | JGI IMG/M metagenome (IMG submission 9118) | reverse complement strand
TCATCCAGCAAGAGCACCGCTGTGTTGCGCACCAGCGCGCAGGCGATCGCCAGTTTCTGCTTCATCCCTTGGGACAGCTTGTTGGCCACAGTCCGCCTCTTTTCGGTCAGCCCCATCAGGGTGATCAAGTCCTGAATGTGGGCCCGTGCCGCACGGGGGGACTGGCCCACCAGACCGGCGAAAAACCGCAGGTTCTCCTCTACCGACAGCCGCCAGTACACATTCCGCGATCCTTCCAGGACCGCAGCAACGTACCGGGCCACACGCTTGTCGACCGACGGAACATCGTATACCTCAGCTTTCCCAGAGGTCGGCAGCAGGAGGCCGCAGATGATCTTGATGATCGTGGTCTTCCCCGCCCCGTTGGCCCCCAACAGGCCCACAAGTTCGCCCGGAGCCACGGAGAACGAAACGCCATCCACCGCCCGGACTCCGTTCTCCCCGCGTCCGTATAGTTTCACCAACTCCTGCACGTTCAGGGCGTTCATGACAGCCGTAAGTGTACGTTCGACGGCGCAAGGTTCACATAGTCCCGTCTCGCCCTCCAGCGAGCTGTAACGAAACGACAGCCCCGGCAACAGCCATCACCGCAGCCCCCACAGCCAGCGGAGGCACCCCCAACAGGAGGGAAAACGCTCCCGCCGCCGTCGGACCGGTCAACAGCCCAAACGAAAACCACGCGTGGTATAACGCAAATCCCCGGCCCCGCCTCGTTGGGAACAATACCGCCACCTGAGCAGCCGAAGAGGCGAATACCAGTCCAAAGCCCACGCCAAATACGGATAGCAGTGCCGCCATTCCCGCCGCGCCCCGCACCACGCTCAGGCCGGCTACCGCAGCCGCACCCAGCAAGAGCCCCCCCACCATGCGCCCGGACGGGCTCCAGTCGACGATACGCCGCCCAAGAGCGAACGTCACCACCGCGGCACCGGCGAAGACCGACAACAACCCCCCTACTTGCCCGCTTGAATACCCGAGCGCCTCGGCCCTAAGCGGGAAGGCCATAGCCAGCACACCCTTGGCGAAGGTGAGCCCCGACACCGCGGTCAGCGCCCCCCGGAAGCTCCCGCTCTCCAAGAGTTCCCAGTACCTCCCCAGGTCACCCAGCCGGAGGCGGCTGGGGGGCGGTCCGTGCTCAGGGAGGAAACTGGCCACAAACACGGCGGACACACTCATCAACACCGCCAGCACGCGGAATACCCCCGCATGGCCCAACGGCCCGGCCAATGCTCCCCCCGCAGCCGGTCCCAGCAAAGCGGCGATACCGATCGCAATACCCACTTTGGTCATCGCCAGGCCGCGCTGCGTGGGGCCCGTCCGGTCTGCAGCGTAGGCAAACGCCGCAGGCACCAGCAACCCCCCGCCCAGCCCGTGCAGCCCGCGCAGGCCTATCAGGATCTCCACGCTGCCCGCGTGCGGATACAGAACAAGCGCCACAGCAGCCACACCGAAGCCCGCCGTCATGCTCGGTCGACGTCCCCACCGATCCACCAGCGGCCCCAAGAACACGTTGGCCGCCATATTGGCCAGGGAGTACACGCCCACCGCAGCCCCCACACCCAACGGCGTTGCCCCAAGCCCTTCGGCGAACGGCGCGATCAGCGGCAGTTGGGCCAGGGTGTCCAAGAACGCCACCCCGATGACCGCAAAGACCAAGGCTCCCGTCATGGGTTTGCCTTCAGCTCCGCCCGCGCTTGCGTGCCGACAACAACCGTCCACCGGCAGGGTGTTCAACACGTGCTTCGCCTGTGCCCAACCTCGGCGCGCCGTAATCACCCCTAGCTCGAAAAAGTCAAGATGTTGCACAGCATGCGCATCGGTTCCGATGATCAGCCGTGCCCCAGCCTCCACCGCCCGCCGGACCAGACCGCTCCTAAGATCCAGGCGCTGCGGATTTGCGTTGATCTCAAGCGCAGTCCCTGTCTTGGCCGCCCGGGAGAACACCTCGTCCCAGTCGGCCTCGTATGCGGCCCGCTCGCCGATCAGCCGCCCCGTGGGGTGTCCGAGCACGTCCATCGCTTCGTCGTCCACTGCGCGTAACAGCCGTTCGGTCATCACCTTCTTTGCCGTGCGGAAGCGCGAATGAACGGAGCCGATCACCAGGTCCAACCGCCGGAGGAGCTCGCGGGGGACGTCCAGGCTGCCGTCGGCGAGGATGTTCGCCTCCACCCCGCTGAGAATATGAAATCCCTCCAGCTCCTCGTTCAGCCGCGCCACCTCGTCCAGCTGACGGCGGAGATCGTCCTCAGTCACCCCGCCCACCGTTTCGGAAAACAGGAAATGATCGGTTATCGCTATGTAGTGGAAGCCCCGCTGCTGGGCCGCGCGCGCGATCTCATCCACGGTGACCTCGCCGTCGGACCAGTTCGTGTGGACGTGCAGATCCCCGAGAAGGTCCTGGCCCCGGACAAGCTCAGGAAGCTCACCCCGCTCGGCTGCCTGGATCTCGCCTTGGTCTTCGCGCAGTTCGGGCGGGATATACAAAAGCCCCAACCGGCTGTAGATGCCCTGTTCGTCGCTCGCCGCCACCGCCGTGCCCGTTTCGTCGAACAACCCATACTCGTTGAGCTTCAGACCCCGAGCCACCGCCCGTTCCCGAAGCCTGACGTTGTGTTCCTTGGAACCGGTGAAATATTGCAAGGCCGCTCCGAACGAGCTCTCCGGCACCAGCCGCAGATCAACTTGCAGTCCTTCGGACAGCCTCACCGAGGCTCGCTTCGCTCCGCGGGCCAGCACTTGCCCCACCCCGGGAAGCTCCACAAACGCACGCGCCGCCTGTTCAGGCCGGGCGGACACGCCCAGCAAGTCGACATCGCCTACCGTGGCCCGCCCCCGCCGCAGCGATCCCGCGTACGCCAACCGGGCAAAGAGGCCGGTGTCCTCCAACTCACGGCACAGCGCGCGCGCCGTGTTCAGGGCATACCAAAGCAGTATCCGGTCTTCGGTCCCCCGCACCTCCGCCAGACCGCGCAAGATGCGGACCTCGGTTTTCTCCCCCATACCCGCCAAACGGCGGATCTTGCCTTCCCGTGCGGCCCTCTCCAGATCGGCCACATTACGCACACCCAACCCCTCGTACAGTCGCTTGGCCGTGCGCACTCCGATCCCCTCCACCTGCGTAAGCGCGTACAGGTCAACGGGCAGCTTCTTCTTGAGTTCCTCGTGGTAGCCTAGGCGCCCCGTGCGGACGATCTCCTCGATCTTCTCGCCGATCGCCTTTCCCACCCCGGACAGCTCGCCCAACCTTCCTTCGCGGACAAGCTCCTCCACGTCGGTCGCACAGGACTCCACGGCCTCCGCAGCCCGACGATACGCCCGGGGTTTGAACTGCACGTCCTCGAGTTCCAGCAACTCCGCCACCTCGCGGAGGATGCGCGCCACGCGTCGGCTGCTCATTCAGCATTCAATTGGGCGAACCTTCTGAACGATCGATCGTAGGTGCGTTCGACTTCCGGCGGAAAGCAACACGCGGGCAGTTGATCCGCCGCCAGATGGTAATGCAGACACTCGCAACACTGCCCCTTGCGTGGGCAACCGGGGTAGGTGCATGGACAGCGGTCCATATTCTTTTCCCGGACAGGGCAATCGCTCATACCCAATCCCCCTTCCTGGCATTGTGTACGTTTCTCGTGCGGCTATAATGCCGAAGTCATGTCTCTGACACAAGCCATTCACTCGCGCATTCAGCAAGAAACCAACGCCCGGCGGCCCCACTACGAACGCTATTCGCTTCTGGCGGTACCCCGCACGATGGAACAGCTGGCCGGATTGGACGCCCCGGACGGGTTGGCCGACGAACTGGGCCTTGCCCGCAAAGGGCGCGTGATCCTGATCGTCGTAGACGGACTAGGTTATCTCAAACTGCAGAACCTCCTGGAGACCCAACAGCTTACGTTCGGTCCTCGGACGTCAGGCGCCACGCTCATCCCGCTTACTTCGGTGTTCCCGCCCACCACAACCACCGCCCTGACCACCCTGGCCACCGGAACCAGCCCGGCCACCCACGGGGTGCTCGGGTACACCATGTTCCTTCAGGTTCCCGGATCGGTGGTGAACATGATCCATCTTTCACCGCCCGGCGCACAAAGCGGCGCCCTCCCCAAACTCGGGATCGCGCCGGCGAGCATGCTTCCTGTACAGTCCGTCTACCAGCGGCTGGCCACAGGCGGCGTACCCGCCACCCTGCTGCTTCCCAAGTACATCGCCAACTCCGGTCTGTCGGAACTCCTCTATCAGGGCGTGGAGGAGACGGTTCCGTTTCTATCGCTGAGCGATCTGTTCATGCACCTCAGGGGACTGCTGGCCAAGCCCGGCCGCCGTGTGCTCAGCGTGTACTGGCCCACCACCGACAGCATCGCCCACCAGTACGGACCCAACTGTACGGCGTTCGCGGCCGAGACCCGGCACTTCTTTCATGTGCTCGAGGAGGAGCTGCTCTCCCAGGCCGACGACGTCACCGTGCTGGTGACCGCCGACCACGGGTTCCAGCCCTTCTCCCCCGCCGAGGACATCGTCTCCTGCGGGGATCACCCGGAGCTCCGGGAGTCGCTCCTGGTGCCTCCGGTGGGAGAGGCGCGCGCGGCGACGCTGTTCGTCAGGCGAGGGTGCGAAGACCGTCTCAGTGATTTCTTCCACGAACGCTTCCCCGACGAGTTCGAAGTGTTGTCGGCGGACCAGGCGCTGGAACGTAAGCTATGGGGGCAAGAGCAGCCCCGGCCCCAGGTAAGGGCTCGAATGGGCGATCTGTTGGTACTTTCGCGCGGACGCAAGGCGCTCATGTGGCCCAAAGAGCCGGTCACAATGCGAGGCATGCACGGAGGCATGACCCGGGACGAGTTGCTCGTTCCGTTCCTGGCTATCGAACTGTAGGAGGAGCATATGGCAACGGTTCGCAACGCAAGTGAAGCAGCGCAAGTCGACATGTCCGACGGCCGGGAGGTCGTGGGGGCGACAAAGCAGCTGTTGATAGGACCACAGGACGGGGCTCCGACGTTCGCCGTCAGGCTGTTCACGTTGGCCCCAGGTGGGCACACCCCCCATCACAAGCACCCGTTCGAACACGGCGTGTTCGTCGTGGAAGGGCAAGGGGAGCTTGCCGCGCAAGGCCGGGTACATCCCCTGAACCCCCATACAGTGGCCCATGTGGCCCCTGGTGAAGAACACCAGTTTCGGAACACAGGGCAGGGCCCGTTTCGTTTTCTGTGTGTCGTGCCACGTCACGTCGAAGCGTGACCCCCTGTCGGCGATCCTATGAAAGATAGCGTGCTTGTCGGGATGTCCGGCGGCGTGGACTCCACAGTGTGCGCGCTTCTGCTCCTTCGGCAGGGCTACCGTGTTCACGGGCTCACCATGTGGCTGTGGGATCCGGAAGGCCCGATGGAAAACCCCTGTTGCTCGGTGAACACCGCGTCGCTGGCCGCCCACGAACTGGGGATCCCCCACGACGTGGTCCAAGCCCATGACGGTTTTCGCCGCCTGGTGATCGAGCCCACATTAGAGGGCTACCAGACCGGCATCACCCCCAACCCTTGCGCCTTATGCAACAGCGACGTACGGTTCACAATGCTGGCCGACCAAGCCACACGCCGCGGGTTCCGGTACATCGCCACGGGCCACCACGTTCGCATAATCCGCCGACAAGGCAAGGCCGCCTTGTTCAGAGGCCGTGATCCGAACAAAGACCAGTCCTACTTCCTCTACAGCGTGGGCCAAGACGAACTCCGGCGTGCCCTCATGCCGGTGGGGGAACTCACCAAACGGGACATCCGCGCTTTGGCCGAAGAACTCGGGTTGACCGCGGCCCGCCTGCCGGAAAGCCAGGACCTGTGTTTTGCCCCGTCCGGAGTGGCCGCCCTCCTGCCCCGTAACACCCCCGGCCCGATCGTCCACCTGTCCGGCCACAGGCTCGGCACACACAAGGGCCTCGCCCAATACACGATCGGCCAGCGAAAGGGCCTCAGCCTGCGTTCGCCGGAGCCGTTGTACGTAGTGCGCCTCGATCCAGAGACCAACACGCTGGTAGTCGGGCCTGAATCGGAACTCTACGAACGAACGTTCAACGCAACGAACCTGCGCTGGCCCGGCGGAGCACCGCCGGCCCGCGCCTTCCGCGCCAGCGTGCAGGTGCGCTATCGTTCGCCCGCGCAGCCGGCTTCGGTCGAGCTATGGAAGGACACCGCGTATGTTCAGCTCGATAGGCCCATCCGCGCCATTGCCCCCGGACAGGCCGCCGTCTTCTACCGCGGCGACCGCGTTCTCGGCGGCGGCACCATAAGGGGACAGTCCCCAAGTCGCGGGTAGGGGGACTGTCCCCAGAGTAGTTGCTTGGGGACAGTCCCCCTTACGGCTGTCCGCCGATCCGCCACAGGGCTTCCTTCCACGCCACGCTTTCCTCGTCGGTGACCTCTTCGTCCACATCGTAGCGGTGCTTTCGGCAAAGCTCCGCCAGTCTGCCCGCCAGTTCGGTCAGGCGCCGGTTCGCATCTACCCGCAGCCATTCCCGCGCCTCTCCCCGAAGCTCGGCCAGACAGAGATCGAGGTGGGGCAAACACAACCCATCGGAACCTTCATAGACATCACGCCACTTCCCGTCGCGCAGGGCGCGGGCCAATGTACCCGCCAGGCGCCGCTCGGTTTCCCCGACCCGTTTGCACAGCGGGCAGTCGGGCACCGGGGCTCGCCGAACCCCCTCCCCCAGTTTTCGCCGGACCTCGTTGACCACCGTCAGGTACAGACGGGCTGCCGCTCCAGAGGAAGCCAGCCGGCGCTCACCCACGACCTCCTCCACCAACGCCCCGTGGGTGGCACACAAACCCACCGCCGCGGCCAACGCCTCGTGCACGCTGAGATCACCGCTGTGTTCATAGAGAAGCGTCCACAACCATCGGCGCTCCATCGAATGGGTAAGCGCACATATCGGACAACGGAGCCCCGCAAGGGCCTGTTCCAGTTCGACCGTTGCCACCGAGGCATGCGGAAGGCCGTCAGAGCGCTCGAACGGTGACCTCATCGCCCTCGCCCACCTTAGCCGCAGTTTCCAACGCAATCTCCATACCCGGAGCTTACCAAACAAGAGGGGGACAGTCCCCGCCCAGCGCCATGGGGGACTGTCCCCGCAGTCAGCCATGAGGGACAGTCCCCGCGCTCAGCGGGTGGGGACTGTCCCCCTACCTCTAACGGTTCAGCGCGCGATAAGCGTCGACGATCCCGTGCCCCAACTGAGGATCGAACCCCGGCTTTCCGACGGGATCTGCCGTTTGCATGAGGATCGACTCCACCTGTTGCGGATTGATACCTGGGTTCTGCGCGTAGATCAGCGCTGCCACGCCAGCGACCTTGGGCGCCGCCATGCTCGTCCCGGCCGACCACGCGTACATGGCCCCTGGCAGGCCGATTGACAGCGGGCTGTAAGCACTCACGCAGTAGCTGAACGGGATGTTCGTGTCGCCCCCGCCGGGTCCAACGACGCGAGTTTCGGAGGCCCCGTAGTTGCTGTAGAAGGCAAGCTCGTCCTCCATACCCGTAGAGTTCACCGACAGCGCCGCCGGGGTGCCCGAAGGCACATGAAACACGGGCCTGATCCTCGTCAAGTCCGTAGCGGCATTACCGGAGGACGCGACCACCAACGCGCCCTGTCGGCGCGCGTACTGCGTGGCCCGAAGATAGGCCACGTATGCGGCAGCAGCATCGGCGTCCTGGATCAGCCGATACCCGCCGAGGCTCATGTTGATGACGTCCGCGCCGTCATCCGCTGCATCGACGATCGCCTGCATGATCCACGCAGCGAAACCGTAACCGTGCTTGGTCAGCACCTTGTAGTTGGCGATCCCCGCCTCCGGGGCAACCCCGATGATCCTGCCTGCGGTGATCGGCGCTGCAATCGAGCCGGCGACGTGCGTGCCGTGTCCGTGGTAGTCGTTCTCGTCCTCTGCTGGGACATCACCAAAGTCGGGATGCCAGTGGTCGACGACGTAGCTCTTGCCGTACAGGTAGTTCGGCGCGATGTCCGGATGCGGGTAGTACACCCCGGTATCGAGCACGGCCACGACGGCACCGGAGCCCTTCTCGATGTCCCAGGTGTCCGGCACTCCACCGACCCGCTTGATGTCCCACTGAAGCCCGACGTAAAGGTCGTTGTCCCCTACCCCGGCGGCATCGGCCCCAAGTGGCCTGACCTCAACCGGCGCGGCCATCTCCAAGATCACGTTCGGACCCACCTCGGAGACACCGGAAATCCCTTTGGCCCGAGCGGAGAACTCAGGACCCGCCTCGACGACCAGGACGCCGATCTGGGGGATCTCGTTGACGATCTCTCCGCCCACGGCCTCCACTTCGGCAGCCGCCTTGTCAGGAATCCCGGAGTTTCCGAATACCACAAGATACTGTCCCGGGCCCTCGTCGAGGCCCGCCGGCGTCGCGTTGTCCACCCCGGCTATAGGACCCAGGAGCCCTCCGCATCCAGCGAGGAGCGCCGTCACACCCAACAACGCAAATACTGACAACCGCCTTACCATTTCACGCTCACCCCCAATAGATTTTTCCGAGCAAGACGGACCTTTGACGCCTATGTGTGCCCTGAGCTCACCTCCTTGTCGGGCAACCTGCCCCTGCAACAGCACACTACACCGCGGGGGGGATATAGGACAACTATTAGGAGCTCTCAGTATTGAGCCATATGATTAGTAGTGAGTGTTTAGGAGGGACTGTCCCCGGGGGTCAGGGGGTGGGGACTGTCCCCCTTGTTGGCCGCCGCTCATTCGGCGGGCTAAACTGTCCCGCACGTTGCGTGTTGCGCATGGGTGGGGCGAGTCGGGTCCACAGCCCCGGTACATGGTCTAGCGAACCCCGCACACAGCCAAAGGAGGAATGTACCAGTCATGGACAAGAAAACGGTGGTCGTAGCTCTGGGAGGAAACGCCATCCTCCAACGCGGCCAGAAGGGCACTCTGGAGGAGCAACAGGCCAACGTTCGTGGTACCTGCGAACAACTGGCTCGGATGGTCCTCTCCGGGCGGTGGAAGCTCGTCATCACCCACGGCAACGGACCGCAGATCGGGAGCGTCCTGCTGCAGCAAGAGGCGGCCAAAGCGACCGTCCCGCCAATGCCGATGGATGCCTGCGGGGCCCAGACACAAGGCCTGATCGGCTACATGATGCAGCAGAGCCTGCACGAGGTGCTGAGCGAAAACGGCCGGGGAGACATCCCGCTTGCCACAGTGGTCACCCAGGTCATCGTGGACAAGAACGACCCGGCGTTCAGCGATCCCAGCAAGCCTGTCGGCCCGTTCTACTCCGCAGAGGAGGCACAGAAGCTACGCGAGCGGATGGGGTGGAACGTCGTGGAGGATGCCGGCCGGGGCTGGCGACGCATCGTTCCCTCCCCCGACCCGGTCAGGATTGCCGAGAAAGAGTTTATCAGCATTCTTGTGGAGAACAGGGCCATCGTGATCGCCTCGGGGGGCGGGGGGATCCCGGTGACCGAGGAAGACGGGCGTCTTGTCGGCGTGGAGGCGGTGATCGACAAGGACCTCGCCGGCGAGCAGCTGGCCGAGGACGTCGGCGCACACGTGTTGCTCATTTTGACCGACGTGCCGCAGGTCAAGCTGAACTATGGCAAACCGGACGAGCAGGATCTAGATTCCATGACGGTGGAGCAGGCCAAGCGCTACATGGAAGAGGGGCAGTTCGCCAAGGGCTCCATGGAGCCCAAGGTCCGCGCCGCGGTCCGCTTTGTTGAGGCGGGCGGGGAGAGGGCAGTGATCAGCTCGCTTGCCCAGGCCAGCGATGCTCTCGAGGGCCAAGCGGGCACCCAAGTCGTGCCCTCGTGAAGGCCGGACAGTCACGGATAGACGCTCCGTAGCTTCGGAGACAAGCTCTGACATTGCAGCCAGATCCGCTACGGCTGAAGAGGGCCGGCGCGACCGGGGAAACAAGGGATGTACCGTGGCAGCGTATCTGCCACGTTCAATGGCGGAAGGAGGAAGCACATGGCAGCAACCAATCTGGGAGGAAGAGATTTCATCACGTTAATGGACCTGGACCGCGAACAGGTAGAAACGATTCTGGACACCGCGGACGACCTGAAACGCAAATGGATCCGCGGAGAGCCTCATCGGCTCCTCCAGGACAAGTCCTTGTTCATGCTGTTTTACAATACTTCGCTTAGGACGCGGAACTCGTTCGAGGCCGGAATGACCCAGCTCGGAGGGCACGCACACTTCCTGCAGCCAGGGGCGGTGTACACCCCCGCACTTCCCGGCGAAGAGGTGGCGTACTCCACCGAACGGGTGGCCGATGTGGCCCGGGTGCTTGCGGAGATGGGCCACGCCACCGCCTTGCGGATCTACGGAAAGCCCACCGGCTGGCTGTACGGCAAGGGGAACCAGATCGTGCGGGAGTTCGCCCGCTGGTCGCGTATACCCGTGATCAACATGGAAGACGATATGTACCACCCGTGCCAGGCGTTGGCCGACGTGATGACCATGCGGGAGAAGCTGGGCGACCTGAGGGGCAAGAAGTTCGTCATGTCCTGGGCGTACTCGGGCTCTGTGGAGAAGCCGTTGGCCGTTCCTCAGTCGGCGATCCTCGGCGCCTCGTTCTTCGGAATGGACATCGTGTTGGCCCACCCCGAAGGACTGGACCTCGATCCCAACGTTCTCAAGGCGACCAAGGACAACGTCCGCCGTTACGGAGGCTCGTTCGAGCTGAGCAGCGATATGGACGAAGCGTTTCGCGGGGCGCACGTTGTCTATCCCAAGGCGTGGACCGCTCAGGACACCTCGGGCAAGACACCCATGGATGCGGAGAAGGCCAAGAAGATCTTCGAGGCGAACAAGGATTGGATCTGTACCAAGGAGAAGATGGCCCTTACCAACGACGCCATCTACATGCACTGCCTTCCCGCTGACCGTGGGATGGAGGTCACCGACGAGGTCATCGACGGCCCGAACTCGGTGATCGTAGAAGAGGCGGCGAACCGAATGCACGCCCAGAAGGGCCTGATGGCCCTGATCATGTGAGGAGGCCCAATGAGCCTGTATGACCTGGCCGGAAAAGACCTGATCGCGGAGACGGACTGGACAAAGGAAGAGTACGACAGCGCCGTCCGGTTGACCGCTCACCTGAAGGGCCTTTACTACAGCGGAGAGCCGCATCCCTACCTGGCATACAAGACGTTCGCCATGATGTTCTTTGCCGGGTCCACCAGGACCCGCATGTCGTTCGAGACGGCGATGGCCCAGCTCGGCGGGCACGCACAGTTCATCAGCCCCAAGACCCTCCGCCTGTCGCTGGAGGATACGCCCGGCGCGGGGGAGACGGTGAAGGACACGGTGAAGGCGATGTCGCGGTTCTGCGACGGGATCGGCATTCGGCTTCTGGACGATGCGATCGATTACTATGGCCACGGGGACCTGGTGATGCGCAAGTTCGCCGAGTTCGGGGATGTGCCTGTGATCAACATGGCCTCGGACATCAACCATCCCTGTCAATCGCTGACCGACATCTACACGATCAGGGAGAAGCTGGGCGAGCCTAAGGGCAATAAGATCGCCATCACGTGGGCCTACTCACCATGGGTGCGCGGCCCATGTTCCATCCACGGGACAGCGCTCATCTCCGCCATGTACGGGATGGACGTGGTGCTGGCCCATCCGCCCGAGTACGACCTGGATCCGGCGGTGATGGACACCTGTCGCCAGCTGGCCGACCGCTCCGGCGGCTCGGTGGAGGTCGCCAACGACATGGACCAAGCGCTGGAAGGGGCGCAGGTCGTTTTCCCCCGCAACTGGTGCACCAGCCGACGCTACGAGCACGGAAAAGAAAAGGAACTGGACCTGGCGCGCAAGTACACCGACTGGCGCTACACGAAGAAACGACAGCAAGAACTGTGCTCTCCCGGGTACCTCCTGCAATGCATGCCGGTCGACCGGGGCCACGAAGCGGACATCGACGTGTGCGACAATGAGCTGTCCTGGATGTATGACCAGGCCGAGAACCGCCTGCACACGCAGAAAGCGATCCTCGTGCTTACCATGGGGGGAAGGCTGTAGACTAAGGCCGGTGCATATGGCAAGAGGCGAGGAAACACTGGTCGGGCGGGGCAGCCCGCGGGTGGACGCCCGGGGCAAGGTGCGCGGGCTGACGCGGTTTGTGGATGATCTTTCCCTTCCGGGCACGCTGCATGCAAGGGCCGTCCGTGCTGACCGTCCGCACGCCCGCATTCGCGGGCTCGACCTTGCCGCCGCCTCGGCCCACCCGGGCGTTGCGTGTGTGGTCGGCCCCGAAGACATCCCCGGGGAGAACATCGTCCCTGTCATCTACCGCGACATGCCCCTCCTTGCCGAGGACGTGGTGCGCTACATGGGAGAACCGATCGCTCTTATCGCCGCCACCAGCCCCGCGGCCGCCGCCGAGGCCGCGGAACTGGTCGATGTCCAGTACGAGGACCTCCCAGCGGTGTTCGACCCCCTGGCAGCAGTGGAGGACGACGCGCCCCTGGTGGCGGCCCCCGGTGGCGCCGAGTACGGCAATGTGTTCAACCACATGGTGATCCGAAGAGGTGATGTGGGCGAAGGCTTCGCCCGAGCCGACGTGGTGGTGGAGCACACTTACCGCGTGGGCTACCAAGAGCACGCCTACCTCGAGCCGCAGGGAACGCTGGCCGTCCCTGAGGAGACCGGGGTCACGATATACGGGTCGCTGCAGTGTCCTTTTTACGTGCAAGAGGGCGTGGCCAACGTGCTGGGCGTTCCGCTTTCCCACGTACGCATTGTGCAAACGGCCACCGGAGGGGCGTTCGGCGGAAAGGAAGACGTTCCTTCACATCTTGCGGCCATGGCCGCCGTGCTGGCCCGCCAAGCGGGACGGCCGGTGAAGCTCATCCTGGATCGCGCCGAGGACATGGCCACCACCTCCAAGCGCCACCCGGCCGTGCTTCGCTACCGCACAGGCGCCCGCTCCGACGGGACGCTGACGGCGGTGGAGGCGACGCTTCACTACAACGCCGGCGCCTATCAGACGCTGTCCTCGGCTGTGCTGTGGCGGGGGCTCGTCCACGCCGCCGGGCCGTACCGCGTGCCCCACGTGCGGGTGGACGCCTACTCCGTAGCCACGAACACTGTCCCCTGCGGCGCGTTCCGCGGATTCGGCACCCCGCAGGTGATCTTCGCCCACGAGCAACAGATGAACGCCCTCGCCGAGCGCTTGGGACTCGATCCGCTGGACCTAAGGGAGACCAATGCGCTCGCCGAGGGCGACGAGACAGCCACCGGTCAACAGCTCACCGAATCGGTGGGCCTCCGCCAGGCGATCGGCCGGGCCAAGGACTCCTCCGACTGGGACGAGCTGAAGACGGAGACCGCCCGACACAATAGCGCCCACCCCCACCGCCCCCGCGGCTTGGGCGTGTCGGCCGTGATGTACGGGGTGGGGATGGGGGCCAAGGCGCCGCTGCTTGAGAAGGCCGGGGTGTATCTCAAACTGGAGGCCGACGGCTCGCTCACTGTGGCCATGGGCACGACGGAGATGGGACAAGGGGCAGAGACGGTGATCGCCCAGATGACCGCGCAGGCCGTCGGCGCCCGGCTCGAGGATGTCCACGTCGCGCCGGTGGACACCTCGCGGGTTCCTGACTCAGGGCCGACCGTGGCCTCACGGACCACGACCACCGCCGGCGCGGCGGTGCTCGATGCCGCGGGCAAACTCCGTGTGAGGATCGCCGAGGCCGCCAGCGAAATGCTCGGATGCACCCGCGTGATCGTCGGCGATTCGCGTTGCGCCGATGCCCGCGATCCATCCCGCTCAGCCAAACTGGCCGACGTGGCCCGCTGGATGTGGGCGCACAACAAGGACATGGCCGCCACCGGCTGGGCCGAAGGGGCACCGGTCTCCTGGGACCCGGCCACCGGGCAGGGCGACGCGTACTTCGTCTACGCCTACGCCTGTCACATCGCGGCCGTCGAGCTGGACAAGCGCACAGGCGAGGCCCGGGTGGTCAAGATGTGGGCCGTGCACGATTCCGGGCGCATCATCAACCCGCAAACCGCCCGCGGACAGGTCGCCGGCGGCGTGGCCCAGGGAATCGGCTACGCACTCATGGAAGACATGCAGGCATCCGAAGGCCGGATTCTGGCCCCGTCGTTCACCGGCTACCACATCCCCACAAGCTGCGATGTGCCCGATGAACTGTCGGTGGAGTTCGTGGAGGCCCCGTACTCGGCCGGTCCCTATGGAGCCAAAGGCCTGGGGGAGGTGCCGCTCATGGCCGCCCACGCCGCCGTCGCCGGAGCCGCCTCAAGCGCCGCCGGCCGGATTCTCCGACGCTACCCGCTGACCCCGCCCGAGTTGCTGAGTCCCGAAGAAGGCACGTCCTAGCTCCTACTCCACCTGCTCGACCCGAGGAACCACTTGCCAGGATGCTGATTGCGCCGCCCTCTGCACCGCCTCCAACACCGCCTGAGCCTGCAAACCATCGCGGAACCCGGGCTGCGCAGGGCGCCCCTTCGTGATCGCTTCCATAAGCTCGACCACAGCGTGGACGAACGAATGCTCGTAGCCCAGGATGTGTCCCGGCGGCCACCAGTGTGCGGCCCACGGATGCTCGGCCTCTGTGACCACAATGCGGCGGAAACCACGGACCCGGACCGGATCATCGTCTGTGTAGACCCACAGGGAGTTCAGGTCCTCGGCGTTCCAGTACAGGCTCCCCCGCTCACCGTTAAGCTCAACATGCATAAAGTTCTTGCGCCCGTTTGCCACCCGCGTGCTCTCGAACACCCCGGAGACACCTCCCTCCAACCGCGCGAGGAACGCCGCCGCATCGTCCACAGTGACCTGCCGCCGCCCGCTTCCATCGGCAAGGGGGCGCTCCGGGACAAATGTGGAAAGCATGCCGGTAACCTGTTCGAACTCCCCCACCAAGTACCTGGCCAAGTCGATGATGTGCACGCCCGTGTCTCCCAAGGCCCCCAACCCGGCCTGCGGTTCATCCGTTCGCCAAGAAGCGGGGGTGGCAGCGTCCCTAAGCCAATCCTGTAGGTAGATCGCCCGGAACTGACGAACCCTTCCCAGCGTCCCGTCCTCCACAAGCCCCTTGGCCAACCTGACAGCCGGGAAGAACCGGTAGTTGAAGCACACCATGTGCGGGACCCCGGCCGACTCCACCGCCTGCAGCATCTCCCTGGCTTCAGCCATGTTCCGTGCCAGGGGCTTTTCGCAGAACACCGCCTTCCCCGCCTGGGCTGCCGCGATCGCCACCGGTGCGTGGAGATCATTGGACGCGCAGACATCCACCAGGTCTACCTCGGGGTGCTCGGCCAGCGCGCGCCAGTCGGTGGTCGTCCCTTCCCAGCCGAACCGCCGAGCGAACGCGCCCAACGTCGCTGCATCGCGGCCGCAGGCGAGCCGAAGCCGAGGCCGGGGCTTGCCGCCGAAGAACGCGCGCGCCTGCCGATATGCATTCGCGTGCGCCCGGCCCATAAACGCCTGGCCAACCAGGCCTACGCTGATCTCCTCGGGCACCATCTGCTGCCTTCCTCTCCCGGCCCTCCGCGTGCTGCCGCGCCGCCGGGGCAACCAGAGTTATGCGCTAGTCGAGCTGCCCAAACAGTCCCTCCGAAGTGCTCGTCCCCTCTTCCTGAGCCGGCTGGGCCGACCGGGCCCGCCGGGGGCTTTGCGCCGAACCGGGGGCGTCCGAGGCGGTGACATCGTCCCCGCAGGGTTCCACGTACGGACAATAGCGACACTGGTTGAACTCCCAGTCGCTCTTGTCGGGAAGGGGCGGGAGCTTCCCCTGCTCCACGATCAGCTCCCGCAGAATGCGGAACTCCTCCAGAATGCGTTCCACCTGTGGCCGGTCGAGCTCCACCAGGAACTCCTTCAGCTCCTGGGTGGCCTTGTTCTCCGCCAGAATGATCCCCTGGGGAATGCCGAAGTGGTAGAGATAGAGCTGAAGCTGCAGCGAATGGTCGCCGCGAGGGCCGACGGCCATCTGTTCGTAGCTGTAAGGGTGGGCGGTCTTCACCTCGACCACGTAGTTCTTCCCGTTCAGGGATACGATCACGTCGGCACGCCCGTGAAACAGCGCATCGGAAGGCATCGGCACCTCGGCCGCAACCACCACCCCCATGGAAAACAGCGCCTGCGCCACGCGCCGGTGCGCGTCATCGCCCACGGCAAGCTTGCGTGCCGTGACCCCATCCATCGGCGGGCGGGGCAAACCTTTCATCGAGTAGTAGATCTGCCGCGGGCACTTGCTAACCTCGGACACGTAGAAATAATCTCGCGGCCGCGCCGTCTCCTGGCGCTGGAAGTGCTGTTCCAGTTTTTCAACCAGCAAACCGTCCCCCTTTGTGCCCCGCCGTTCACTCGCCATCGTACTGTAGGTACAGCCGCTTGGCAGCCGCCTGTTCCGCCTCTTTCTTCGACCGGCCCCGGCCCAGCACCCGGACCCCTCCGAGCTCCGCCTCCACGGTGAACACCTTGCGATGCTCCGGCCCTTCCGCGTCCATGGTCCGATACACGGGGGTCGTTCCGTACCGTCGATGCCCAAGCTCCTGCAGAAGGGACTTGTAATCCTCCGACTGTTCCTGGCTGGCCCGCTCGATCTCCTCGGCCAACACATCTCCACAGCCAGGCGCCGAGCCGTCTCATAACCCTTGTGCAAAAATACGACGCCCATCACGGCCTCCACCGCCGCGGAGATGATCGAGGAACGCTCCCTCCCGCCGGATTGCTCCTCGCCGCGGCCCAGCACCAGATGCTCTCCCATATCCAGCGCCCGCCCCACCTCGGCCAACACCGGCCGGGACACGACCACCCCCCGCAGCTTGGAGAGGTCCCCCTCGTCCCGCTTGGGATAGGTACGGTACAGGTGTTCGGCCACGGCAAGTTCCAACACGGAATCCCCTAGGAACTCCAACCGCTCGTTGCTGGCAAGGTCGGGACGCTCGCTGAGGGCGGAAGCGTGGACCAATGCCGGCCGAATGGCCTCTTCATCCAGTTCGACCCCCCACGCAGCCAGCTTTTGCAGCAACGCCTGCGGCACGCTCATCCTCCCCTTTCACCAACAGCGAACCTGTGCGCCTAGCTTGAGCGAATGCCCCGCCGCCGTCAAGCTCCCCGGATGCCACGCCGGCGGCTTGAGGAGGACCGAGCCTCGTCGGTATGCTGAAGCCATGTCAAAACCACCGTGTACCCAAGGGACCGTCTCCGACCCGCGTTCGCTCTCCCCCGCCTCGGCAGGAAAAACGCGCCTGCGCACACTGTTTCTCATCTCGGCGGCCTACATCGCTGTGGGGGCCAACATCCAGGGGTTCCGCGCCGTGTTCCCTGCCGTGGTCCAGGATTTCGCCATCTCCCGCGGTCAAGCGGGACTGTACACCAGCTTCTTCTTTTTGAGCGCCACGGGGGCGGCCTTGCTGGCCGGCAGGGCCACCGATCGCCTGGGGGCCAAGGCAGGGCTGCTCCTGGGGGTAGGATGCGTGGGCCTCCTGATGGCATTGCATGCCGTTGCCCCTTGGTTTGGGCTTCTGCTGGCGCTTTCGTTTGCAGCCGGCGCCGGGTTCAGCGTGATCACCCCGGCGGTCAACCTCGGGGTGATGGAGGCGGTCACCGGAGGAAGGCGGGCGCTGTACATGGGCATTGCCCACTCCGGCGGCGCCGTCGGGGGGTTCGCCGGGGCGATCCTTCTGCCGGTGGTGGGCGAACTCGCAGGCTGGCGAGGCGCCATCCTGGTCTCGGGCGGGTTTGCTCTGCTCATGGGGCTTACCATCCAACTCTTCTACCACGGGGGGAAAGGCCAGCGCAAGGCCTTCACCGACACCTCCGACCAACCCAAGCTGACGACGGTCCTGAAGGAGGTGGTCAAAGACAAGCGTCTGCTCCGGGTAGGCATGTTCGGCCTGTGCTTGGGGATGACCATGAGCGCCATCAGCACGCATTTTGCTCTGTTCCTCTATCAGGACGTCGGGCTTTCGGAAACGTGGGCCGGTTTGGGCCTGAGCGCCCTGCTCTTGGGAGCCGTGATCGGGCCTCCCGGATGGGGGTGGATCAGCGACGCCCTGCTCGGGGCGGACCGCCGCCGCGGGCTCTCCCTGCTTGGGGTTGGCGCAGCCGCCATGTGCCTTGTGTTCGGGCTGCTGGTGGCGATGGCCGAGCTCCCGTTGGCGCTTGTGTTCGTTCTGTCGATGCTATTGGGGTTCGTGAGCTTCTCCGGCCCCGGGCTCTATTTCACCACCATCTCAGAGATGGCTCCCAGCGGCCGCACCGGGGTGACCAGCGGCCTGGCGCTCATATTCGCCCGGGTAGGTGTCATGCTCAGCCCTCCGCTATTCGGGGCGTTGGCCGATCTCACCGACACCTACCAAGCAAGCTGGATAGCCCTGGCCGCGATCATCGCGGTGTTCACCGCCGCCTACCGGTTCTTCACCCGAAACGAGAGCCCGCCTCCCGATCGGCCATCACCGTAAGGCGGGGATGAAGCTGAAGGACCGAGGCCGGAACATCCGGCGTGACCGGCCCTGCCAGCGCCCGGTGCAACACCTCCGCCTTCGCGGCCCCGCTGGCCAGGAGCAGCACCCTCCGCGCGCGCATGATCGTCTTTGCCCCTACGGTGATCGCCCGGTGAGGAACGTTTTCCATCCCCCCGAACCGCTCGACCTCGCCGCGCCGGGTCTCCGGAGCCAGCTCCGCCACATGGGTCCCTAGTTCCCACGGTGTGCCCGGCTCGATGAACGCGATGTGCCCGTTCTCCCCGATCCCCAGCACCGCAAGATCCGCCCCTCCGCTTGCGCCAAGCCTGCCCTCGAACGCCGCACACTCGGCCTGCACGTCCTCGGGCCGCGAACTCGGGATATACCAGGCGGCCGGGCGATCAGGGATCCTGTCCCACAGGTGGCGCATCATATAGCGGCGAAACGTGCGCTCATCGTCTTCGTCCAGTTCGAGGTATTCGTCCAGATTGAACACGGTAACCGAGGAGAGTTCCGCCAGCCCTTCGGCGACCAGCCGCGCCAGCGCCGCGTACATGCCTTTCGGCGTATTGCCGGTCGGCAAAAGCACAACGCTCTCCGGCTTCGCCAGCATGCAGCGGACTACCTCACGCGCCGCCGCCTCCGACAGGGCCTGGTAGTCCGGGGTTACGATCACGTCCATCGGCGCTCCTTCCATTTCTGTGTTCGTTCTGCAAAGCCGCGATAGACCGCCTGTGCTAGCGCGCACTTCTCGGTTCCTGATCGCGGCTGAACACGACCTTCCCACCGACGATCGTGTGGTGCACAACGAGCTCCTCATCAAATGCTACCAAATCCGCGTCCTTGCCCACTTCCAGGGAACCCTTGCGGTCGTCCAGCCCTAGCAGCCGCGCCGGGTTGAGCGAGGCGCAGCGCACCGCCTCGGGAAGCGAACAGCCCGTCCAATCCAGGAAGTGCTTCACCGCCCGATCCATGGACAGCGTGCTGCCGGCCAACGTGCCGTCCGCTAGGCGCGCCTCCCCATCGCGCACGGTCACGGGCTGGCCGCCCAGGGCGTACGTACCGTCGGGCAGGCCGGCCGCTGCCATCGCATCCGTAACCAGGCACATTCGGTCATAGCCCTTGGCCTTCGCCGCCAGCCGCACCGCCGCCGGGTGGACATGCACTCCGTCGCAGATCAGTGCCACATAGGCATCCGTATCCAGCGCCGCCCCCATCGGCCCCGGCTCACGGTGATGGAACGGGCGCATCGCGTTGAACAGATGGGTGAACGACCGCACCCCGCGGTCCACGCTGTCCCGGGCCTGCGCGTAGGTCGCGTCCGAGTGCCCAAGCGCCGGGACGGCCCCGGCAGAAAGGATCCCCTCGATGACTTCGTCCGCTCCGGGCAGCTCAGGGGCCAGCGTCACCAGCCGAACGAGCCCCTCGTACCCCTCGAGCAGCCCCCTCAGCGCGTTCCGGCTTGGCCGGACGAGATATCGGCCCTCGTGCGCCCCTTTCCGCTCGGGGGCGATGAACGGTCCCTCCAGATGCACGCCCAGGATCGCCGGGTGCGCGGCACGCACCACGCTGCTCATCGCCTGGCGCAGTTGGGGGCGCGGAACGCTGACCAACGTGGCCAAAAGGCCGGTTGTCCCGTGCGCCACGCACCGGTCGGCTGCAGCGCCCACCCCCGCCGGATCGGTGTCCGTGAACGCATAACCTGCCGCACCGTTCACCTGCAGGTCGGTAAACCCCGGGGCAACGAACAACCCCCGGACATCGATGGCCTTGCCCTCGCGGCTGTGTTCTCCTACCCGGGCGATCTTGCCGTCCTGTGCAAGCACATCGCCCTGCCGTAACGATCCGGCCAATGGATCGACAAGCCGTCCCCCGACCAACCAAAGAGACGCGCGGTGCCCTTGTTGGCGTTTCATGCCGTGTATCCGTTGCTCCTCGTCATCGCGTTGCCTTCCTCCCCCAGTGTAGCCCAACCCAAGCCCGCAACGCCGCCGGCCTCCGACCCGCCCACCGGCAAGCATTGCCCGGACCGGGCGCCGGCGCTACATTGTGGGTCGTGTACCGCAGACTTAGGATCAGCCGTTCATCCAGGCGCAGGGCGGCGAGCCGTGCCTCCCAGCCGCCCGCACCGGAACTGACCGTGCCTGCCGGGCCGGCGCTGGTGATTGCACCCCATAACGACGACGAGGTCCTCGCCGCCGCCGGGGCGCTGCAGAGGCATCTCGCGCTTGGACACCGTGTGTACGTAGCCCTTCTCACCAACGGCGACGGCCAGTACCGCAGGCCCTTTGCCAACCGCCGGCTGGCCATCCAGTTGGGCTACCGGCGGCAGGAAGAGACCCTACACGCGCTCAGCCACCTGGGCGTCGGTGAGGACGAGGTCACCTTCCTTGGGTACCCCGATCGCGGCCTGTCGGCGCTATGGAGCACCCACTGGTCGACCGATAGCCCCTACAGGTCGCCTCGCACAGGTGCCCGTTCGTCCCCCTACGTAAACAGCCGCACACCAAACGTACCCTACTGCGGCGTCTCGGTAGCCGCGGATCTCGAAGACGTGCTGCGTTGGGCGGCCCCGGCCACCGTCTACTTCCCCCATCCCAACGACCTCCACTACGACCACTGGGCCACACATGCGTTCGTGAGGCTGGTGCTTGAAGCACTACACCGCCGGGGGGAGTTGAACCCCGAGTCCTGGAAGTATGTGGTCCATCGGGGTCGGTGGCCGCTCCCGCGGGGCAAGTACCTCGGGGCCCCCTGCCTCCACCGCCGGCGCTGCGGGGACTTGATACCACCTGGCGGGCGCTTCCCTTGTCCGACGAAGAACGGGAACGGAAATTCCACGCGATCATGCGCCACCGGTCCCAACTTCGTTACATGCGGCGCTATCTAGCCAGCTTTGCCCGCGCAAACGAGCTGTTCGGCCGGATCCCTCGGCTGGATCTCCAAGCGACCCTTAAGATCTCCGACTCCGCCGACCGGTGGGTCCCCGAAGAAGGCGAGCCCCAACCGGCGGATGAAGAGCCCATGGTCAGCTACACCGATCCGCGCCGGCGCAGTCTCCTTAGGGACATCAAGCGGTACAACGACATCCGGGCGCTTCACTTCCACCACACCGCCCCCGGCTACCTGGCGGTTGAGGTAGAGCTGTTCGACCGTCTGCGACCCGCCAACCACGTTGTGGTACACCTGCGCCCGTTCGCAGGCGGCGTCGCACTTCCGGCGCCCCTGCAACTGGACCTTGGCGGAAGTAGAAACACCGAGCCCGAAAAGCGCCTCCCCCCGGGCTCTACGTTCAGCGCGCGTCCTCGGGCGGTGCGGGTGGAGCTTCCCCTGGCCGAGCTTGGCGCACCCGACAGCTTGCTCATAGGGGCCGAGCTGCAACGAAACGGCATCACGTTCGCCAAGGCCGCCTACCGCATGGTGGATCTCGTCGGCTCGGTACCGCAAGGATAGGAAGTGGCAGCTCACATTCGCGCCTTTCGCCCCAGCGACCGAGCAGCCCTGCGCCGGATCGCGGTGGACACAGCCGACCGCGGCAGCCCCGGCAGGTGGCTGTTTCCGTACACTCAAGTGACGGCCGACCTGCTCACCCGGTACTACACGGACTTCGAGCCCGACATGTGCCTGGTGGCCGAGCATGAAGGCGGGCTGATCGGCTATGCCTTGGGCACCGTTCATCCACGTCGTCATCGCCTTATCATGCGCACGCGGGTCATCCCGCGGCCGTGCTGCGTGCGATCGCCCGCGGGGCGCTGTGGCAACGGCGTTCCTGGCAATGGGCACAGGCTGTGTTTCTGACCTGGATCCGTTGCGCCCGCCCGGAGCCATTGCCGGAGGATATCTACCCGGGACACATCCACATCAACGTGCGGCCCGACGCCCGCGGCCACGAGGTGGGTACGGAGCTTGCCACCAAGCTCATGGACCACATGGCCGCCACCGGCTGCCCCGGGGTGCACGCCAGGGTACACGGGGACAACCATCCGGCGCGCCGCTTCTTCACCCAACTTGGCTTCCAACCGCTACTGCGCTACGCGTGGATCATGCCCACTCCGTCCGGTTGTCGGGCGGGCTTCACCGTAATCTACGCCCGTCGGCTGTAGGCCCCTCCGGAGTACATGGAGTCACCTTGTTACAATGGCCCGTTATGGATCCATCGCGTGCCCGCAGGTACGAACGCATACACGAACAGTTGCGGCAGCTGATCGTCGATGAGTCGCCCGGACTGATCGCCGCTATGGCCACGATCTGTGCGGTACTGCACCACAAAACGCCCCACCACTCCTGGACCGGCTTTTACTTCCTCGCCGGCCCCGACGAACTGCACGTGGGACCGTACCAAGGACCGCTGGCCTGTCAGGTGCTGCGGGGCCAAGGGGTATGCCTGCACAGCGTGAACACCCGAAAACCCCTCGTCGTACCCGACGTGGCATCCTTCCCCGGGCACATAGCGTGCGATCCGCGCGCGCAAAGCGAAATCGTGATTCCGGTTTTCCAAGGCGGACGAATCAAAGCAGTCCTCGACATCGATTCCCACGCGCCCGCTCAGTTCAGCGACGACGACGTCCCCCCGCTCGAAAGAATTGTCGCCTTGCTGGACTCCGCCCAACGCGGCTAATCAAGCGGTTTGGCCAGCCGGATGCGCCCTTGGATTCCAAACCGGCGTCTGAGGGCGCGCTTTTGTACGTGAAGCTCTTCCTGGAAACCAAGCTTGCGATAGAAGGCGCGCGCATCGGCGTTCTCCATAAGCACATCCAATGACAGGCGGCGGGCCCCCGCCCGGCGCGCCTGGTGCTCCATGCACTCCATCAAGCTGCGGCCCACGCCCTTGCGCCGCGCCTCCGGCAGCACGGCGATCATCTGCACGAAGTAGTCCTCGCGCCGTGGTGAGGGAAAATGGCGGCCCAACGTGAACGTAGTCTTGAGGAGTCTCCAAAACCTAAGCAGCCCCAGTTCCCTCCGGAGCCGCCCGCTCAACTCCCTCCCGGTAGCCGCCCCGATCTCCTGCCAATTGTACCCGCTGTTCCCCAGCGCAAGGCCCACCAAGCGGCCATCCAACTCCGCCACGAACGCATGCTCATGACTAAACTGATGGCGCTTCCCGCGGAAGAGAAAGTCCAAGGCCTCCAGCGCCTGCTCCTCCCGCGGACCGAGCATGGCCAACGCGGTCTCCGGGCCGCTGTCGTACATGAGCCGGGCCGCGACTTCGGCATCGTCGGGCCGCGCCGGCCGAATCAGCACCTCTGCCTCCGTATGCTGGCCTGTCACCGGTCACCACCTGAGGGGGACAGTCCCCCGCTACCCATGCTGGGGACTGTCCCCCTCGTTCCCCCCAGGGGGACTGTCCCCTTCAATGACTCCGTCCTCCATGTAGATGACACGGTCAACGCGGTCCAGAAGGCGGGTATCGTGGGTGGCAAACAGGAACGTGGTGTGATGATCTCGATTGAGCCGCCGCATCAGGTCGATCAGCGCGAGGCTGGTCTTGGTGTCCAGGTTGGCGGTGGGCTCGTCGGCGAGCACGATCGACGGTTCGGAGGCCACGGCCCGGGCCACGGCCACGCGTTGCTGCTCTCCGCCGGAGAGCCGATTGGGGAGCTGATCCCGATACTGCGCCACTCCCAATTCGTCGAGCACCTCCAGTGCCTGCGCCTCACGCTTCCGGGCCGGCACACCCTGGAGTTCCAGCACAAACGTGGTGTTCTCCAGCACCGTGAGTACCGGAATTAGGTTGTAGGCCTGGAACA
>SL_5KL_010_SEDDRAFT_10000537_pt1 | contig 24313 bp, 23 predicted proteins | sample SodLakKL_010_SED_FD_9118 | JGI IMG/M metagenome (IMG submission 9118) | reverse complement strand
TCCCTCTCCAACAATGGTTCTCAGTTTTTCGGCAACGCCACTCATCTTTCCACACCTTCAGAAAAAACCTTTTCTGCATAGAGTACTAAATGACCACTTTTAACTTAAGGTTCCTGCAAAGATAGTTTCTCAAACCGGTCATTTATCTCCCTTTTATGAGCCACAGCACTGTTTGTAAAACATCTCTACATCATGCTGGTTGATTGCATCAACATGTTCTTGCCACAGATCAATTAGCCATACGTCATGGCCTCCCCTGGCAAGGTGAGCACCATATATAGAACCCATCGCACCTGCACCAATTACCGCTACTTTCAATCTACCAGATCCTCCTCTTTGAGGGCCTGTTTGATGTTTTGCAAATCTTCCTCTTTCATCATAAAACTATGCTCATTAGTCGGAAATTTTTTAGTTTTGACTTCTTGAACGAACTCATCGAGTGAATTCTTAACCTGTTCACCCAGCTTTGCATATTGCTTAGCAAATTTTGGAACAAATTTATCGAAAAGGCCGAGCATATCATGAAGCACTAAAACTTGACCGTCACAGTGCAATCCAGCACCTATTCCAATAGTTGGCACGCTGACATTTTCAGTAACCAGCTTCGCCAATTCCGCGGGGACTGCCTCTATGAGCATACCAAAAACACCGGCCTGTTCAAGGGACTTGGCATCTTTTATGATTTCTTTTGCCACTCCCACATCCTTACCCTGGACCTTAAAACCACCCAGCATCGAGGCAGATTGTGGGGTGAGTCCAATATGGCCTAACACTGGAATGCCGGCATTAACGATTTTCTTAACTGTATCATGCATTCTTACCCCGCCTTCAAGCTTAACTCCATCAACCCCGCCTTCCTTCATTAAACGCCCTGCATTTTCTACAGCTTTTTCAGGAGAAACCTCGTAACTCATAAAAGGCATATCCCCCAAAACAAAAGTATTATCTGCAGCTTTTGTCACAGACTTACAAAACACGATCATTTCATCCATGGTAATCGGTATTGTTCCTTCATTGCCCATCATTACCATGGAAGCAGAATCACCAACCAGAACCAGTTCAATGCCGGTTTTATCAATCTGGCTCATCATCCCATAATCGTACACCGTAGACATACTGATCTTTTGCCCATCCACTTTCATCTGCTTAAAATCTAAAATCGTTGGCTTGCTCATTTTGATACCTCCCATTTCTATTAAAGAAATAATGTTTCAATTATCTTTCTACACTCATTTTAATTTTCCTGCTAGCAATGCGGTTTTCTCTATTCATAATCATGCACCTTCTTCCTTCCACCAGTAGCTTATGTCGGTGGGAAAATTCAATTTTATTTGATAAAACCGGTATTCCAATAGATGGATGCATTTTCAAAAATTTGCCACTGCAGCTTTCCTGGACCATAGGAAAGCTGCCTGAAAAAAATAACTCTATCCAGGTAGTAAAACAGGGATAGAGTAAACATTAAATTATTCACAGCTTTAAACTTTCTATCTTCACTAATTACATCTTTTTTCCATAAAGGCTTACTTTGTGTCCGGAAAATTGTTTTGGATCAATCCCGGCAAGCTTAAATTGAAAGTTCAGTGGATTAGATTTATCATTTTCGTCAATTTAACCATAACCTGGTAGTGGCTTCACAGGTATTTGCTTTTCAGAATAGATTACTCTTCAAGTTTATTCATCTTGATCAGCTCATCGCCGGATTTAATTTGCCCGATCCGGTAAGCATCAATATCATGCTTGATAAAATGGGTAATCAGGCTGTCCGCTTCTTTTTCCGGTAAAACGATCACGTAACCGATGCCCATGTTGAAAGTGCGAAACATTTCTTCTTTTTTTACCGGTCCCAGGTCGCTGATCATTTCAAATATTTTCGGCTCCGGCCAGGAACCGACTTTTATTTCCGCCTGCAAGCCGGAAGGAACAATTCTTGGTATATTACCGGGCAGTCCGCCCCCGGTAATATTGGCCATACCCTTGACACTAAATTCGGCAAGCGCTTTTAAGACCGACTGCACATAAATACGGGTTGGTCTCAACAGTTCCTCGGCCATCGTTTTTCCCAGGCCGGGTTGGAAATCGGTAAGCTTGATCTGCGCTTCTTCAAGTAAAACCCTGCGGGCCAGGGAAAACCCGTTGCTGTGCAGCCCTTCTGAAGCCAATCCCACCACGGCATCGCCTTCACTGATTGCAGAACCGTCAATAATTTTGGCCCGGTCAACCACACCGACCGCAAAACCGGCCAGGTCGTACTCACCTGGCGCATAAAAGCCGGGCATTTCAGCCGTTTCCCCGCCGATCAAAGCGCAGCCGGCCTGCCTGCACCCATCGGCAATGCCGGTGACAATTTCCTGTACCTGCTCGGGCACCAGCTTGCCCAGGGCCAGGTAATCAAGGAAAAATAGCGGTTCTGCTCCCTGGACTAATAGATCGTTAACGCACATGGCCACGCAGTCGATGCCCACGGTATCATGTTTCTCAGCGGCAAAGGCTACCTTCAGTTTAGTCCCGACCCCGTCGCATCCTGAAACCAGCACCGGTTCTTTAAGGTTTTTGAAGTCGGGAGCAAACAGGCCTCCGAAACCACCCAGGCCCTTTAAGACTTCCGGCCTGGTTGTGGAACCGGCCAGGTTTTTGATCCGTTCTACCGCTTCCTCACCGGCATCAATATCAACCCCGGATTTCCGGTAATCCATCTCTTCGCTCATTACCCCGGCCTCCTTTAATAAACAAACTCACTTTATTTCTGTACAAGTAGGAATTTTCTATCTTTAATTTTATATATATTATGGCTACCCGACCAGAAAAACCTTATTGATAAGCTTTTCGCTACCGGGATAATCCTTTAAGGCATATTATTTGCCCTGGTTCTACAAATAGCGTCCTTCGAGCTGAACCGGCATGAAACTGGTTAAATATGGTTTTTACCGGAACAAAAATAGATTACATTAAAAAGACTAAGCATGCCTGCCATATTTTTCTAAAAAACCTTGTTTCCGGTTGTCTTGTCAAAAAAGCCCGGCCTGAGCCGGGCTTTTTAGTCTTAGTCTAGAAGAACAACGGGGCGAAAACCAGGGCCACAATACTCATCAGCTTGATTAAAATGTTCAAGCTGGGCCCGGCTGTATCCTTGAACGGGTCTCCGACAGTATCGCCGACTACCGCGGCCTTGTGGGCCTCGCTGCCTTTACCGCCGTGGTTGCCAGCTTCAATGTATTTCTTGGCATTATCCCAGGCGCCGCCGGCATTAGCCATGTTGATCGCCTGCAGAACCCCGGTTACCAGTGCCCCGGCCAGCAATCCACCGAGCGCTGCTTTGCCCAGGAAAGGTAAAAGACCAACAGTCAGGGGTACGATTACAGCCATCAAGCCGGGCACGACCATTTCCCGGAGGGCGGCCTTGGTGCTGATATCAACGCACTTAGCATATTCCGGCTTGGCCTTTCCTTCCATCAAACCGCTGATCTCTTTGAACTGGCGGCGGATTTCCTCAATTAGTGAGAAGGCGGCATTACCGACCGCTTCCATCGTCCTCGAGGTGAAGAAATAGGTAAGCCCCCCGCCGATCAAGAGTCCCGCAATAACCTGCGGGCTGGTAATATCAATTACTTCAAGACCCGCTACGGTGGCATAAGCGGTAAAGAGAGCCAGGGCGGTCAGGGCCGCCGAACCGATGGCAAAACCTTTGCCGATCGCTGCAGTGGTATTCCCCAGCGAATCTAGCTGGTCGGTAATTTCGCGTACTTCCGGTTCAAGTTCTGCCATTTCTGCGATACCACCGGCATTATCGGCCACCGGTCCGTAAGCATCAACCGCCACGGTCATCCCCACAGTTGAAAGCATACCGACAGCAGAAATAGCGATACCGTAAACACCGGCCACGTAATATGATACTAAAATAGCAGCTACAATAGTAATAATCGGCAAAACCGTGCTTTTCATCCCTACCGACAAACCGCTGATAATATTGGTGGCGGTTCCGGTCAGGGAGGCGCGGGCAATATCTTGCACCGGTTTAAAATGATCCGAAGTGTAGTATTCAGTTAACCGGCCGATAATAACCCCGGCCAGCAAACCGGCCACCACGGCGAAAAACGGCCCGTAGTCGGGAAAGACACCCTGGTTAACAAAAGACTGGACCAGGAAAAAGGCAGCTACCAAAACAATAATCGCACTGCCCCAGATACCCCTTTCCAGGACTGCCCCCAGGCGGGCGCCTTCCTTGGCCCGAACAAAGAAAAAGGCAATTATCGAGGCCAGGATCCCCACCGAAGCTACCAGCAGCGGCAGCAGGGTTCCTCCAAAACCAAAAAGCACGATCCCTAAAGTCATGGAAGCAATCATCGAACCGACATACGATTCGAAGAGGTCGGCGCCCATGCCGGCTACGTCACCAACATTATCACCTACATTGTCGGCAATCACCCCGGCGTTGCGAGGGTCGTCTTCAGGGATTCCCGCTTCGATCTTACCGACCAGGTCGGCACCCACATCGGCTGCCTTGGTATAGATCCCACCTCCAACACGGGCAAAAAGCGCAATCGAGCTGGCCCCTAAAGCGTAACCGTTGACAATATCAGGATCGCGAATAAACATATAAAGGACTCCAAGGCCCAAAAGGCCCAACCCGGCAACCATCATCCCCATGACCGTCCCGCTGGAGAAGGCTGAGCGCAAAGCCGGGTTAATCCCTGAACGGGCAGCGTGGGCTGTGCGCACATTGGCTATGGTGGCCACCCGCATCCCAACAAAACCGGCCGTACCGGAAAGCAGCGCTCCAACCACAAAGCTTACCGCGGTGAGAGGATTAATGACCACTGCTAAAATAATTGTTAGCACAATCACGAATACTACCAGGTAAGTGTACTCGCGTCTCAGAAAAGCCATGGCTCCTTCCTGGATCGCTGTGGCAATATCCCTCATCGTGTCGCTACCGGCTTCAAGCTTGCTCAGCCTGACCCAGAGGATTATGGCAAAGATCAGAGCAGCCAGGCCACAGATCGGCGCGACAATAAGTAAATTTTCCATCTTTCTACTACCTCCTTGAATTCGATTCCTTGTTTAAGTTTGCTACTCGTAAATATCAGTGCAAAAAAGAATTTAAAACCACACCCTATATTTTATATCATAAATCAAGCCCCGCGGGCTACCCCCGGAGTTAAAGCACCGGGTAATCGCCGGTAAAACAAGCCCGGCACAGTTCACCTGGGGACAAGCTTACCGCCTCGATTGTTCTTTCCATCCCCAGATAACCTACTGAGTCGGCCCCGATTAATTCAGGGATTTCTGCAGGCCTGTTATTGTAAGCAATCAGTTCCCCGGGGTCGGGGATATCGATCCCGTAGTAGCAAGAACCTATAACCGGCGGGGAAGCGATCCTTAAATGCACTTCACTGGCCCCGGCCCGGCGCATAATCTTGATCAGCTTAACGCTGGTAGTGCCGCGCACGATCGAATCGTCGATTAATACCACCCTTTTGCCCTCGACAATTTTTTTGACCGGGTTGAGCTTGATATCCACTCCTTCTTCGCGCATTTTCTGGGTCGGCTTGATAAAAGTGCGTCCGATGTAACGGTTTTTAACCAGGCCCATTTCGTATGGCAACCCCGCTTCCTCGGCAAAACCGGAAGCGGCGGCTATGCTCGAATCCGGCACGCCCGAGACAATATCTGCGTCGGCCGGGTGCTCACGGGCCAGCTGCCGGCCCAGTTCCCGGCGGACCAGGTGCACATTTTTCCCCTGCAGGTTGCTGTCCGGACGGGCAAAGTAGATATATTCAAACATGCATAACCTGGAGCAGGTGTTTTCAATCACCCTGCGGCTGTGCATGCCCGCTTCATCCAAAACCACCATTTCGCCCGGTTCAAGGTCACGGATAAAAGAGGCCCCGATTGTATCGAAAGCACAGGTTTCAGAAGCCAGGAAATACCCATCTCCGTCCAGCGAAGCCAGCGAAAGGGGCCTGATCCCGTAACCGTCGCGCAAACCGATCACCTTGTGCCCGTCGGTCAGAACAAAGGCAAAAGCGCCTTTTAAACGGGGCACCACTTCCAACAAAGCATCTTCCAGGGAACTGCTGCCCTGGCGGGCCACCATATGGGCTAAAAGCTCACTATCGGTATCGGTCTGAAAAATTGCCCCCTGGGCTTCCAGTTCCTCGCGCAACTCCCGTGAATTCAAAATATTGCCGTTATGGGCGATGGCCAGTTCCCCGTGGCGATAGCGCAGCCTTAAAGGCTGGCTGTTTTCCGGGTTTTTGCCTCCTTCCCCGTAGGAATAGCGCACGTGCCCGACAGCAAGCCTGCCCAGGATTCCTTTTAAGTCGGCTGTTTCGGGAAATACATCCGAGACCAGGCCCATGCCCCGTTTTACCCATAGTTTACGCCCTTCACCCGGTCCGGCGGCAATGCCGGCGCTTTCCTGCCCGCGGTGCTGCAGGGCATAAAGGGCAAAACAGGTCAAAAAAGCCAGAGGTTGATCGGCGGCATACCCGCCGCAAACCCCGCAGGCTTCCTCCAGTTTGCGCCCGGCTTCTATTCCATAATCCATTTAAAAACCCCCTCAAAGGCCTGTTTCATTTCATCAAGCGTTAACGATATCAACGGCTTGCTGCTGGAATTAATCTTCAAAATTCCTCCGCCGGCAGTGCCCAGTTCAAACAGGTCAACCCCGCCCGCTTTAGCCAGGGCAGCTGTTTCAGCCAACTTTTCCGGTTTAACGGAGACCACAATCCTTGAAGGCCCTTCACCGAAAAGCACCAGGTCTTCCCGCCGGTCGGAAACGGGCAGGTCTACCACTGCTCCCAGGTTACCCTGCAGGCAGCATTCCGCTAAGGCCACCGCCAGACCGCCTTCTGAAAGGTCGTGGGCCGATTCAACCAGCTTTTCTCTCACCAGCCGGCGGCTTAAATCCTGCACCCGCTTTTCCAGTTCCAGGTCCACCGCGGCCGGACGACCTGCTACTTTACCGCAGGCACTTTTGAGCAGCTGGCTGCCGCCTAAGGAAAGTTCATTTCCACCCAGCAGCAGGACCAGATCCCCTTCATCTTTAAAAGCAACTTTGCCCTGCTGTTCAGGGCACTCCAGCAAGCCGACCGCCCCAACCACCGGGGTTGGGTAAATAGCCTCTTTATCCACTTCGTTATAGAAGCTGACGTTACCTCCAACCACCGGCACATTTAACGCCTCGCAGGCAGCGGCCATACCCTTAACCGCCTCTTCGAACTGCCAGAACACTTCCGGCTTTTCCGGGTTGCCAAAATTGAGGCAATCGGTAATCCCCACCGGTTCAGCTCCGCAGCAGCTTAAATTGCGGGTCGCCTCGCATACCGCAAGCATCCCGCCCCGGTAGGGATCAAGGTAGCAGTAGCGGCCGTTTCCGTCAACACTCATGGCCAGGGCCCGCCCGGTTTCACGCACCCTGATCACGGCGGCGTCACCTCCGGGCCCCTGCACGGTAGAGGTACGCACCATATGATCGTAACGCCGCCAGACCCATTCTTTGGAAGCCAGGTCAAAAGAACCGAGCAACTCCAGTAAAACCCGGTTGTAATCTTTTGGGGGTGGCAGAGTAAGAGGTTCAAAAGCGGCCAGTTCCTTGTAATAGGCAGGTTCCCTGCTCTGCGGGTAATAACAGGGTGCTCCCCCGGCGATACTTTCAGCCGGCACTGCAGCCACAATTTCGCCGCCTTGGCGCACCACCACTTCTCTACCTTCTGTCACCCTCCCGAGGACCGCTAAATCAAGTTCCCAGCGCTTGAAAACCTCCTGCAAGGGTTCAAGTTTTTCCGGTTCAACGATAAAAAGCATTCTTTCCTGCGACTCCGAAACCAGGATTTCCGCCGCCGGCATCTCCGCTTCCCGCAGGGGCACCCTGTCAAGCTCTACCTCGATCCCCGAACCGGCCCGGGAAGCGGTTTCTGTCAAGGCGCAGGTCAAACCTGCGCCGCCTAAATCCTGCACCCCGGTAACCAGACCATTTTCAACCACCTCCAGGGTGGCTTCGATTAAAAGTTTCCCGAGGAAAGGATCGCCCACCTGCACCGCCGGGCGGTCTTTTTCTGAGTCGCTGCTTAATTCTTCCGAGGCAAATGTAACCCCGCCAATCCCGTCTCTGCCGGTCTTAGACCCGGCTAACACCACCAGGTTTCCTTTACCGCCGGCTTTACCGAGCACCAGGCGCTCCAGCGGCATAACCCCGACACACATGGCATTGACCAGGGGATTTCTTTCGTAACAGGGTTCAAAATATATTTCACCGGCCACCGTGGGCACTCCCACGCAGTTTCCGTAACCGCCGATACCGGCCACCACCCCGTCGAATAAGTAGCGGCAGGCAGCGCTGTTCAGTTCACCGAAACGCAGGGAGTTTAAAAAAGCAACCGGCCGGGCGCCCATGGTAAAAATATCGCGCAGGATACCGCCCACCCCGGTAGCCGCTCCCTGGTAAGGCTCGATTGCCGAAGGATGGTTATGGCTTTCAATCTTGAACACGGCAGCAAAACCATCTCCGATATCAACCACCCCGGCATTTTCGCCGGGGCCCTGCACCACCCGCGGCCCGCTGGTGGGAAAAAGTTCCAGGGAAGAGCGTGAATGCTTGTAACTGCAGTGCTCCGACCACATCACGCTGTACATATTGAGTTCGGTAACATTGGGCTCCCTTCTTAAGTGCTCTTTAATCAGTTCATATTCACTGTCGCTCAAACCCAGCTTGCGCCGGATTTCCTCTTGATCAGGCACCGCCGCGCACCTCCCGGTTCCCGTAGAATTCGAGCAACGAGTTAAAAATCACCAGGCCGTCTTCAGAGCCGAGTATTTTTTCCCCGGCCCTTTCCGGGTGGGGCATCATCCCCAGCACGTTACCGGCCCGGTTGCAGACGCCAGCAATACTGTCCACCGAACCGTTAGGGTTTGCCTCCCTTACAATATTTCCTTCAAAGTCGCAGTAGCGGAAAATGATCTGCCCATTTTCCTCAAGCTCCAAGCGCTTCTCCTCGGGCAGGTAATAATTGCCGTCCCCGTGGGCCACCGGCATTTTTAAAACTTTTCCTATTTCTGCAGCGCCGGTAAAAGGGATAGACGAACTTTCGATGCGCACGTAAGTTTCCAGGCAGCGAAACTGCAGGTGGCTATTACGGTACAAAGCTCCCGGTAAAAGCCCGGCCTCGGTGAGCACCTGGAAACCGTTGCAGATTCCAAGCACCGGCCCGCCGCCTGCGGCAAAATCGACCACCGCCCCCATCACCGGACTGCGCGCGGCAATCGCCCCCGGCCGCAGGTAATCGCCGTAGGTGAACCCGCCGGGCAAAATAAGCAGATCGCAACCGGCCAGGGTAGCAGCATCATGACGAATATATTCAACCTTTTCCCCGAGCACATCACGCAGCAGGTGGTAAGCATCCAAATCGCAGTTAGAGGCCGGGAAGACAACTACTCCCCATTTCATTGCCGGCGGACCTCCTCCAAAGTGTAGCTGTAATCTTCAATGACCGGGTTGGATAACAGGCGCCTTGACATATCTTCCACCAGCCTGGCCGCCTCGTTTTGATCGGGCGCCTCGAGCTCCACTTCCAGGTATTTACCGACTCGCACACGCTGCACCGCTTCATAGCCAAGAGACTTTAACGAGTTTTCCACAGCGCTGCCCTGCGGATCGTGGACTTCCTTTTTTAATGTAACTTCCACCTTGGCTTTCCAGAGCAGGGTTATTGCCCTCCTTCCAGCCGCGATAAAACTTCGCGGTATGCTTCAATCACTCCGCCCATGTCCCGGCGAAAACGGTCCTTGTCTAATTTTTCTCCGCTTTGAGCGTCCCAGAAGCGGCAGGTATCGGGAGTTATTTCATCCCCCAGTAAAATTTCACCTTCATGCCGCCCGAATTCCAGTTTAAAATCAACCAGGATCAGCCCTTTTTCCTTCAAGTACGGCCCCAGAAGCTGATTTATCTGCAGGGCGGTCTTTTCTATTTCGTCCATTTCTTCAGGCTCGGCCAGCTCAAGGGCATAAATATGGTAATGGTTGATCATCGGGTCATGCAGCTCGTCATTTTTCAACGAAAATTCCATTACTGTCTTCTTAAGCGGGGTTTTTTCGGGTATCCCCAGGCGCTTGGACATACTGCCGGTGGCAATATTACGCACAATCACTTCCACCGGGATAATTTCCAAAGCCTTTACCAGCATCTCCCGCTCGCTCAATTTCTTCGCAAAGTGGCTTCTAATTCCCTGTTTTTCCAAAAAGCTAAAAAATATTTCTGAAAGGCGGTTGTTTAAAATCCCCTTGTCGTCCAGGCGATCCTTTTTTTCTCCGTCAAAAGCGGTAGCGTCGTCTTTAAATTCAACCCAGAAATAAGCCGGGTCGCTGGTGCGAAAGATTTTCTTGGCCTTGCCCTCGTATAAAAAGTCGCCCTTACTGATCTGGCTGTACTCCTGGTTCACTTTAACTCACTCCTGTTTTTTAATTTGTAATTTATTCGCCCTGCCTTAAAACTTAACGCTCGTAAAAAACTGGCAGTAAAAAACTATGCAAGCCCCAGGCGCCGGTAAATATATTCGACCCGGCGCAGGTAATAGGAAGGATCGAAACAGTCTTCCAGTTTATTTTGATCCAGTCTTTCCATGATTTTAGCTTCCCCGGAAAGCAGTTCCTTGAAAGAAAAGCCCTCTTCCCAGGACTGAAGGGCCAGGCGCTGCACCAGATCGTAAGCTTCTTCTCGTGACAAACCGCTTTCAACCAGCTCCAGGAGCACCCGCTGGGAATAAATCAACCCGCCGGTCAAGGCCAAATTCTCTTCCAATTTTTGATGGTTGACTTTAAGTTCACTGACCACCCGGGTCATCTGCCTGATTAAATGGTCGGTAACAATAGTGCTGTCCGGCAAAATAACCCTCTCCACCGAGGAATGCGAAATATCGCGTTCATGCCACAGGGCTACATTTTCAAGCGCGGTAGTGGCATACCCCCTTAAAAGCCGGGCCAGCCCGCACACCTGCTCACAGGTAACCGGGTTTTTCTTATGCGGCATCGCCGAAGAACCTTTTTGGCCGCTGTAAAAAGGCTCTTCTAATTCTCTGGTTTCAGTGCGCTGCAGGTTGCGCACCTCTAAAGCAATTTTTTCCAGGGTAGCCCCGATTAGTGCCAGCACTCCCACAAATTCCCCGTGGCGGTCGCGCTGCAGGACCTGGGTGGATACCGGGTCCGGTTCCAGGCCCAACCTCTCACAGACGTACTCTTCAATGAAGGGATCGCTATGGGCGAAGTTGCCGACGGCGCCGGAGATTTTTCCCACCCGCACCGCCTCTTTCGCCTGCTGCAGCCGCTTTCGGCCCCGCTGCACTTCGGCCAGCCAGAGGGCAAACTTCAAGCCCAGGCTGGTCGGTTCGGCGTGGACCCCGTGAGTCCTTCCGACCATGGCTGTATCCTTATATTTTAAAGCCTGCTCTTTCAGGGCCTCTTCAAGCCTGTTCAGCTCTTGATCAAGCAGCCCTGCCGCCTCGCAGAGCAAGACAGACAGGGCTGTATCCACAATATCGTAAGAAGTAAGGCCATAGTGAAAAAAGCGGCTTTCTTCGCCCAGCGATTCAGCCACACAGCGGGTAAAGGCGACTACATCGTGCCGGGTTTCTTTTTCCAGCTCCTCGATCCGCCGCACGTCAAAAGTGGCATTAGAAGCAATCTTCTCTGCGGCCTCACCCGGAATTAAACCCAGCCTGGCCCAGGCCTCCGCGGCAAGAATTTCCACGTCAAGAAACTTGCGGTAGCGATTTTCCAGGCTCCAGATCCGGCCCATTTCCTGCCCGGTGTAGCGCTCAATCACTTCTGATCACCTTCATCCGAACGCCTGCACTGCGCTTCATCCTCACGCAGCCGGCAGTCCTTTTCCTCCACTTTTGCCGCCAGCGACTGCCGGTAGCTGTTCAGCTTGTTGCGCAAATTATCATCTTCCAGGGCCATGATCTGCACGGCCAAAAGCCCCGCGTTATAGGCTCCGTTTACGGCAACCGTGGCCACCGGGATACCCTGGGGCATTTGCACAATCGAGTACAGTGAATCAACCCCCTGCAGCGGTTCAATGGCAATCGGCACCCCGATTACCGGCAGCATGGTCATGGAAGCAATAACCCCGGGAAGGTGCGCCGCTCCCCCGGCACCGGCCACAATTACTTTCAACCCGGCATCGGCCGCACCCCTGGCATAGCGGGCGGTCTTTTCCGGGTGACGGTGGGCGCTCGAAATCACAAACTCATAGCCGACCCCGAAGTGTTCCAGGGCTTCGGCGCACTTACGCATGATCGGCAGGTCAGAATCGCTGCCCATCACAATTCCCACTTTTAGCTTTGAATCATCAGACATTCCAATCAACTCCATTAGCCGATCTTTTTAGAAGATCTTTTTATCGACACATAAACTTCTGTTTCATTTTATAACCGTTATACATCTAACTTAAGAGGCCCAGAAAAAGTGGACCAGGGAGATTACGGCCAGGATATAAAGCAGCCAGTGCACTTCCTTGCCCCTGCCGGCAACCAGCTTGACAATGGGGAATGCAATAAAACCAAAGGCAATTCCGTCAGCAATACTGTATGCCAGGGGCATGAAAATAATGGTTAAAAAGGCCGGCATCGCTTCGGTGAAATCGTTAAAATCGATACGCATAACAGAAGCCATCATTAAAACTCCGACCACGATCAGGGCGGGGGCAGTGGCCTCCCCGGGCACGAGCCCGGCAAGCGGGGCCAGGAAAAGGGTCAGGAAAAATAAAATCCCGACAATGATTGAAGTAAAGCCGGTCCGGCCTCCCTCTGATATACCGGCAGTCGACTCGATGTAAGTGGTTACGGTGCTGGTGCCGATCATGGCACCGCCCATGGTCCCGATTGCATCGGCCAGCATAGCTTTATTTACCTTGGGCAGGCGGCCCTTTTCATCCAGGTAGCCGGCCCGAGCCCCGGTACCTAACAGGGTGCCCATGGTGTCAAACACATCGACAAAGACGAAAGAAAAGATCACAAAGAACGGAATGGCCAGGGTGGCCCTTAAATCAAATTCTAGTAATATAGGCGACAGGCTGGCCGGGGGGCCAAAAATATCGCCCAGGCCGGTGGGAACCGGTTGGAAACCGATAATAAAACTTACTACGGTGGTTAACAAAATCCCGATCAAAATTGCGCCCTTTACCCTGCGGGCCATCAGAATGGCAATAAATAAAAGGCCGATCAAAGAAAGAATCGGTCCGCTTTCAGTCAGGTCGCCCAGGGTTATCATGGTTGCTTCGTATTCCACAATAATACCGGCATTCTGCAGGCCGATAAAGGCAATGAAAAGGCCGATCCCGGCGGCCACGGCGTTTTTTAAGCTGCCCGGCACCGCTGCATCGATATATGTAACCGCGCCGGTTACAGCTAAAATCAAAAACACCACCCCGGATATAAATACGGCGCCCAGGGCCGCCTGCCAGCCGTACTGGGCTGCGACCACGAAAGCAAAAAAGGCGTTCAAACCCATCCCGCTGGCCAGGGCAAAGGGGTAGTTAGTCAACAGTCCCATCAAGATGGTAGTCACCCCGGCAGCAATAATTGTCGCCGTCATCACTGCCCCGAATTCCATTCCGGCGGCGCTTAAAATATCGGGGTTAACAAAAATAATGTAGGCCATGGTCATGAACGTGGTAGCGCCGGCGGTTATCTCGGTTTTAAAATCAGTCTTGTTTTCATTAAACTTAAAAAACTTTTCCATCCTTCTCCTCCTTCGGCTGGTTTGTAAGTGCATTGGGAAGAAACAACTTATAAAACAGGCAATATGCTAATTTAATATACCGAACTCGGAACCTTTACTGCAGAGCTTGTAAGCATCACCTCCCGGAATAATGTAGAAAGCCCGGACAGATAGGTATCGAGTGAAACCTACCCGCCTGGGCTTTTATCCCTCCGGTGTGGCATCCTAAATCCAGGATCCTCATGTTGTCATGGATGCCTGCGCCACTCGGACCAGGCCCGGAACATGACACCTGCAAAAAAACAGCATTTGCCGCTGCCTTCCGGCGGAACCCTAGGCGCACTTTCCCTCGTTGACGTGCTCCCGCTGTCCTCATTTTCCCTGGAACAGCAGTGCTTCCCAAAATACCGGCCGGCAGGAACCGGCCAGGCAACAGGCTAACCCCGTTCGTCAACGGTTCACTTATGAACAACATATACTTTTCGCCACCGGAAAAAATAATCCTTCAAAAAGATCAAATAAATATGATTAAAGAGGAACTGCCCTAAATAAAGCGAATTCTATTAAGCAATCAATTAACGGAGGTGATATAAGATGGAAAATTTCATGCAAAACATTGCCGGGATGATGGCTGTAGCCGCCAGGACCGCTCCCAAGGCAAAAGGTGAGGACTTCATTGAAATAAAGATCGTCGATAAAAAAGACCTGCCAAAACTGGCAGATCAGATGATCAAGTACGGTGAAGAAAGCGGCAAGGCCAATTTCGACCGGGACGGAGAGAACGTGCGCAACTCAGATGCCGTGCTTTTACTTTCCCTTAAAGAACCGCTCCATTTAGGACTGAACTGCGGGGCCTGTGGCTTTGATACCTGTGCGGAAATGGAAGAAAACTTAAGGCAGGGTCCGGAGTTTAAAGGTCCGCTGTGCTCCTGGCGCCTGGTCGATTTAGGCATTGCCGTGGGCTCGGCGGTCAAAACAGCTTCAATACTTAATGCCGACAACCGGATCATGTACCGCATCGGCGTAGTGGCCCTGCGCGAAAAATTGATCTCAGGCGAAGTAGCAATCGGCGTTCCCATATCAGCTACCGGTAAAAGTATTTATTTCGACCGGTAAACACAAAAATTCTTAAGGGCAATCTATTTTATTAACTACTGCCCAGCCGCACTGCATTTGGCTTTTAACTATTGCCGCATAAACTCACCCCTCCCAGGGAATATCACCGGGAGGGGTATTTTAAAGTTTCACGGTAAAAAAGCCGTCAAATTCTTATGTGCCATATAAAAACTTACTTTCTTAAAATAACAATGCCTTATTCCTATCAATCGGGATCCGGCGATACATCCGGCTCAATCTGGTAAGCCTCGGCAATTTTGGTTGTCCCGTTGAACACATCCACAACCGCGATGATTTCTGATATTCCCTCGTTATCAAGACCCAGCCGCTTCACGGCAGCGCTGTGAGAATGAATTCAGTACTCGCAGTTGTTGGTAATCGAGACAGCCAGGGCAATAATTTCCTTGGTCAGCTTATCTAATTTCCCAGGCCTCATTACTGTTTTCAGCTTATGCCAGGTTGCCTCCAGGTGATCCGGGTTAACGGCCAACGCCTTCCATATGTTTGGAATAAAATCAATTTCTTTTTCTGCCTTGATGTCGTCAAAAACTTCCTTCACCTTGCCGGTTGCTTCTTCTTCGGTAATCATGCGGTAAAGTGTCATTAAATACACCTCCGGGGCTGATAAATTAATCAAACCAGCGTGTAATACTTAACCCACCTACATTAACCGTGACTTTTTTTAGGTATCAGCCCCTTCTCGTTACAAGTTTTAGCTGCTAAAATTGCAGGCTTTTCCCCATTGCCGGANGAAATAACTCTGCTAATACCAATCTTCCCGGTGAGGGTAAAATACATCTAAAACTGAGGCATCTTCAAGGGCCACTGCCTGGTGGCTGGCATTTGCCGGAACAGAATAGGCATCCCCGGCTGTCAGTTCTTCTGTTTTATCTTCTACAGTAAACTTAAGCCTNCCGGATAACACGTAGCCGATTTGTTCGTGCTCGTGCTTGTGCGCAGGCACCTCTTTACCTTCAGCCAGGTCAACCTTTACCATCATCATCCCCGGTGAAAAAGCCAGGTTATAGCGGATCACGCCCGGGAACATTTCAACTCCTGCAACCGCTTCTTTTTTGGTAAACATCGTAATTTCCTCCAGTGCTCTAGATTTGTCCTGCGACATGAAAAATGCCGCCTCCCTTGCTTGTGTCAGATATTTTTAAACTATCACACAGGCATAAAATCGTCAACGTGGTCAAGCTTTGATTGTCAGTTACTCCTTTGACCTGCTCAGGTAATAAAGAATTGACACCAGAATAGTAACTGCTCCAAAAAGCAACCAGCTATAACTGTAATTTTCCTGCGAGTCTGCAATCATGCCAAAAATAGGAGGGGCAATTAAAATCCCGATCCTGTTAAAAAGCAGAGCCGTGCCAATCGCTGCGCCGGTCCGTGCTGAACCGGCAATCTCTGCTACCGCAACAAAATAAAGTCCGCCCCATCCGAAAATGGTAAACCCCAACATGAATGAGTAAATATAAATCACAGGAAGGCTAACTTGAAGACTATTAAAAAACAGCCCCGGTATGATAAAAGATATACCGGCGGCTACACCCAGTACTGACAGCGCTTTACCACGATCACCCTGCAGTAAGCGATCGGAAAACCAGCCCCAGGCTGGACGACCGATTATCCCTCCGATTTGAAAAACACCAAGCCCCAGGCCGGCAGCTGCCCGGCTCATCTGTAAATCTTCAGATAAGAAAACAGCATAATGGGCAAAAACAACCCCTACACTAAAACCCCCTAATAATATTCCGAAGATGCATGTAAAAAGAAACCGCTTCTCTTTAACAAAATATTGCAGGTTATTGATTAGAGAAGGTGGTTTTTCCATGCGAGCTTCTTGCGCACCTTCCAGCCGGCTGCTCTTTGTTTTTTCCCTGTAAAGCTTGTAGACGATAAATCCAATTAATATAACAAAAACTCCGGCTAATTGAGTTGTCATCCTCCATCCTAAACTTTCACCCATTAAGGGCATCAAGCTGGCGCCTAAAAGCCCTCCAATGCCCAGTCCGGACATCACTATCCCCATAGAAACCGCATGTTTTTCCGGAGAAGTATCCGAAATTACCGCTTTATTAACAGCAGGGTTGATAATGCTGTGCCCCACTCCACCCAAAAGGGCCAGTAAAAGGATAACGATATAAGAAGGAGAAATACCGAAGAGAACGACTACAGAACCCAGGCATATTACTCCAAAAGTAACTCCCTTTTTGGGCCCCACTCTATCCACAACACTACCGGTAAAAACAGCAAGCACAGCAGAGCTTAAGTAAAAGAACGTAGAATAATAACCAACCTGGGTTCTCGATAAAACAAACTCTTCGCGAATAAAGGGAAGAAGTGCGAGAAAACCATTTTGGCTTAGAGACATTGCAATTAATGGTATGGCAAGAATTNTGAGNGTTANAAAATATGCTGACTGCTTTTCATACCTGGATTGATTAAACTTTAAAACCTCCTATCTATAACCAACACNATAATTTAGATTATATGGCAAATCGCTTCAACCGGTTGAAAAGACANNATAAATTGCAGTGCTTTNATTTAACCTTATTCTACCGGCGCTGGCAAGCTTAGCTTAATATATTTGCTTGANCAGAGCTGAACTCCTGCAACAAGGCAAAAAAAAGCAGATCTAAAGCCGGGCCTTTCTTTTAAGAAATCAGATGGGTGAAAGTGCAAAAATATTTTTCGATCTTTATCAATCAGGCAATCATCTGTTTATTTTCAGCTTTGCACTTCTATTTTTCAAAAAAAGGAATTTCCCATTTTAACCTCGAAGGCTAGATAACAGGCAATAAAATGGTTATATATGGAAATAGCTCAAAATAAATAGCAACCATAAGATAATCGCTGCAAGGAGATGCTGATGATGAACGACTGGAAACAAGATCAACTGCAGGTAAGAGATAGAATCAGGAAAGGTGATTATACCGGTCCTACAGCCGGTTTATTGAACGGCCAGACCCAGGCTAACCTGGTAGTGCTGCCAAAAGAACTCGCTTTCGACTTTATGCTTTTCTGCCAGAGAAATCCAAAACCCTGCCCCCTGCTTGAGGTCCTTGACCCGGGCTCTGCAGAACCTGTATTAACAGCTCCCAAAAAAGATTTAAGAACGGATTTGCCTAAATACTTCATCTACCGGCACGGTGAAAAATCTGAAGAAGTAACTGATCTCAGCAGCAACTGGACCGGTGACCTGGTTTCATTCCTGCTTGGCTGCAGCTTTACTTTCGAATCATTCTTTTTGCAAAGGGACATACCGGTTCGCCACATCGAAGAAGGAGTTAATGTGCCCATGTATGCCACCAGCTTAGAATGTCACAGCGCCGGCCGCTTTGAAGGAAACATGGTGGTAAGCATGAGGCCTATTCCGGAAGAAAAGCTAACCGAAGCGATCCAGGTTACTTCGCGCTTCCCCGCAGTGCACGGCGCGCCAATCCATATCGGTTCCCCGGAAAAAATTGGCATAATTGACCTGGACAAGCCTGACTTTGGTGACCCGGTCACGATTAACGATGGCGAAATACCTGTTTTCTGGGCCTGCGGAGTAACTCCNCAGTTAGTGATTATGAAACTAAAACCTGAATTTGTGATTACCCATGCACCGGGCCATATGTTTATTACCGATAAAAAAGATACAGATTATTTCTTGTTATAACCCTTTTAGTTTTGTTACTCGGATAACTTCTGCTTGCTAAAAGCTATCAATTCTATCAAATTACAGAAAGGAGTGTTTAAGCATGAGTACAATAGATCTAAACTGTGACATGGGAGAAAGCTTTGGTGTATACAAACTTGGACTGGATGAGCAGGTGATGGAGCATATTTCCTCGGCCAATATTGCCTGTGGTTTTCACGCCGGCGATCCCCAGATCATGGACTACACTATAAAGCTGGCTAAAAAACACGGGGTAGGAATCGGCGCCCACCCGGGCTTTAACGATTTGCCGGGTTTTGGGCGCCGGAAAATCGAAGTCCCGCCGCAAGAGCTAGAAAATGAATTGATTTACCAGATCGGCGCGGTCGAAGGCTTTTGCAGGGCTAACGACGTAAAAATGTCGCATGTTAAAGCCCACGGGGCCCTCAGCAACATAGCCAGTATTGATGAAGAGCTGGCCTTAGCTATCGCCAGGGCAATTAAAGCTTTTGATCCCGGTTTGATTTTTGTTGCCATAACCGGCACCGCCTTAGAGAAAGCCGGGAAAAAAGAAAACCTGCGCATTGCCCGTGAAGCATTTGCTGACCGGGCCTACAATCCCGACGGAACCCTGGTTTCCCGTAAAGAAGAAGGCTCGGTTTTGCATGATCCCGACCAGGTTGCCGAGCGGGTTTATAAAATGGCTACGGAAGGCACGGTGATCACCAAAACCGGAGAAGAAATAGCCATAAACCCCGACACCATCTGCGTGCACGGGGATAACCCTGAAGCAGTTAAACTGGTAGCCAAGATTAAGGAGGTGTTAAATGAAAGAGGAATAAAAATAAAACCACTTTCGATGTTTATTGATTAGGCTTTTTAACCGGTTAAAACAGAACTGCAACAAAATCTTTAGCTTATAGTTTCCACAGGAGGTAGATACTTTGAATTTTATGGAAAGAGTTAAAAACATTGGACCGGGCGCAATGGTAGCAGCCGCCTTTATCGGTCCCGGAACGGTTACAACCGCTACCGTAACCGGAGCTCAATTCGGCTATGTTTTACTATGGTCTCTTGTCTTTTCTATTATTGCCACTATAGTTCTCCAGGAGATGAGTTCCAGGCTTGGCATCGTTTCCAGGATGGAGCTGGGTGAAGCGCTGCGTAATGAATTTGAAAACCCGGTAGCCAAGTGGTTCAGCATTATCCTGGTCGTGGTCGCGATTACCGTCGGCGCCGCTGCTTTTGAAACCGGCAACATTTTAGGCGGTGCGATAGCCGTGGAAACTCTCGTCGGCATTGACGTTAACATCGTCGGGCCGGTAATCGGTATAATTGCCCTGATTATTTTATGGACCGGCAAGTTCAAAATCGTCGAGAGGTTCCTCGTTGGCCTGGTAATCCTGATGAGCTTTGCCTTCGTGATTACTGCTATTGTAATCAGGCCCAACGTGCTTGAAATCCTGCAGGGCCTTTTCGTACCGGGCATCCCTGAAGGTGAGGGGCTGGCTTTAGCTGTAGCGATGATCGGGACCACGGTTGTCCCTTACAACCTTTTCCTGCATGCCTCAGCGGTCCAGGAACGCTGGAAAGATCCCAAGGATCTGCCGATGGCCCGTTTCGACACCATCTTTTCGATTATTGTCGGCGGAATCATAACCCTGGCGATAGTGATTACCGCCTCAGCCGCCTTTTACGGGACCGGAGTGGTTCCCGAAGACGGCGCTGCCATGGCTGAACAGCTGGCCCCGTTGCTCGGCACCTGGGCCAAGTGGTTCTTTGCTATAGGGCTTTTCGGAGCCGGGATAACCTCGGCCGTTACCGCACCGCTGGCCGGAGCTTATGCAACATCCGGCGCCCTGGGCTGGCGGCGTGACTTGAAGGGAAGAAATTTCCGCATCGTCTTAACCATCATCGTCCTTGTCGGCGTGGTTGGTTCCGGTTTGGGCTACTCACCGGTAGAGGTAATCCTCTTAGCCCAGGTTGCAAACGGGATTATGCTCCCAATTGCTGCGATCTTCCTGGTTTACATGGCTAACAACAAGAAACGCCTCGGTGAATACACCAACAACCTGACGCAAAACATCCTCGGCATTATTGTTTGCGCCATCGCCGTTTACCTGGGAATCAGCCAGCTTATAAATCAGCTTGCCGGTATTTTTAATTAAGCAGCTGGAAGCATATGTAATACTGGTTTGATAAAATGAACCCGGCCCCTGGACTTAACCGGTTCAGGGGCCGGCAAATCATCTAGGGGAGGAATTGCTGTGGCGCAGGAATTAAATATTGCCCCTGCAGGGGATTTGGCCCTAATGATCGAATTTGAAAATGAAATATCACCGGAAACCAATGCCAGGGTCAGGGCTGCCGACTTTTATCTAAGAGAAGAAAGCGGCTGGGAGGGCTTACTGGAAATCATCCCCACTTACCGCTCACTCCTGGTTTACTTCGATCCCGGGGTATGGGATTATAACCGGCTCAAGGAAGAACTCATGGCCTTACCCGACCTGATTAAAAAAACCGAAGTCCCGAACCCCTCCACCCTGGAAATCCCGGTAGTCTACGGGGGCGAGTACGGGCCGGATTTGGAATATGTAGCCGAACATAACGGGATATCCACAGAAGAAGTAGTGGAAATACATCACTCCTCTTCATATTTAATCTACATGCTGGGTTTTGTGCCCGGATTCCCGTACCTGGGTGGGATGTCTGAAAAAATTGCCACTCCCCGCTTGAAAAGTCCGCGGGTCGCTATTCCGGCCGGCTCCATCGGAATAGCCGGCGCCCAGACCGGGATTTATCCCCTGGAAAGTCCCGGCGGCTGGCAGCTAATCGGCCGGACACCATTAAAACTTTTTGACCCGGAAAAAGAAGACCCTTTTTTACCAAAGCCGGGCCATTATTTAAAATTTTTCCCGATCGAAGAAAAAGATTTTGAAAAATTCCGTGCTTAAGATACGGCACCCCCATCAGATTCCAGGCAGGTGATTTAAGTGAAAATATTGCAGGTAAATAAACCGGGACCTTTTTCGATTATCCAGGATTCGGGCCGGTACGGTTACCAGCGCTACGGCCTGGCACCGGCCGGGGCCATGGACGAAGTAGCATACCGCCTGGGCAATTATCTCCTCGGCAACAGCCCGGAGGCGGCATCGCTTGAATTTACGATCAAGGGGCCTGAGTTAGAGGTTAGCGGCCCAACCTACATCGCCGTCACCGGGGGGCCCTGTGAGATCACCGTCAACGATGAAAAAGTTTATCCCCCCTATGCGCCGATCAGGATTGAAACAGGCGACCGGGTTAGCATCGGCGCAATCACAGAAGGCACCAGGGGTTACCTCTCTCTGGCGGGAGGAATTGACGTCCCCAGCCAGCTGAGCAGCCGGTCCACTTACCTGCGCGGCAAAGTAGGGGGTATTGAAGGACGCCCCGTGCAGGCAGGAGACGAAGTATATACAGCAGGCAGGTACGGTTCAATCGGCCGGCCGCTGCCAACAGCCAAATGGCCCGTTTACAAGGGTCCTTTTGAAGTAGATGTAATTATGGGCCCCCAGGAAGAATTTTTTACCGAAAAAGGGATCCACACTTTCCTTTCCGAAACCTTTACAATCAGCAAAGAGGCCGACCGCATGGGCTACCGGTTAAACGGGCCGGAAATCGAGCACGAAGGTGAAGCAGACATTATATCAGATGGAATCCCCCTGGGGGCAGTCCAGGTTCCCGGACACCGCCAGCCGATTATCATGATGAAAGACCGGCAAACCACGGGCGGCTACCCCAAGATAGCTACCACTGCCTCTTACGAAATCTACAGGCTCGGCCAGGCCCGGCCAGGTGAACAGGTTAAATTTAACAAGGTAACCCTGGAAGAAGCAAAAGATAAACGGGAAAAATACGAACAGTGGTTCAAACAGCTGGTTGAATATATCAGGCAGCCGGCCGCCCAGGAGATAGAATACGAGATGTATGTCAATAAAAAGCCGTTCCGGGTTAAAGTAACTGAAATTTAAAAGATAATCTCCCGGGCAAGGAGGTTTACAGTATGCTGCACATAGATGGATTTATGACCGGAATAGAAATAGCCATTGCCGGCATGCTGGTAGTGGTTATAACCCTCTTTATTTTATCTTACGCGATTGATCTGGCCGATTTGATCCTGAACAGGTTAACCGGGCGTAAAGCCGAACCGGCTTCAGCAGAAAAAAGTCCGCCGGTCACTGCGGAAACTTCAGCAGAAACAACTGATGATATTGCCGCAGTCTGCGCAGCGGCAATCGCAGCCTACAACCGGGATCAGGGAACTGCGTGCGGACAAATAAAAATTAATAAGATCCGTGAGCTCGATTAATAGCCCGTTGCAGATAAAGGTAATCTAACCGGATGGAGGGACAGTGAATTGAAAAAATATATTATCTCCATTGATAAGAAAACTTACGAAGTAGAAATTGCAGAAGCAGGTGACGGGGAAACCAAATCGAAACCGAAACCGGCAGAACCCGAAGCCGCTGCAGAAGATAAAAGCGGCGAACCGGTACCGGTAACCGCACCGATGCCCGGAAACATTATTTCTGTTTTGGTCAGCCCCGGGCAAAAAGTAAGCCGGGACACTCCCCTCTTCATCCTTGAATCAATGAAAATGGAAAACGAAGTTACCGCCCCTGCTGCAGGAGCAGTCAAAGAAGTGATAGTTAGCGAAGGAGCAGCGGTTGAAGCCGGAGACACCCTTGCCGTCATCGAATAAGTGCCTTAAGGAGTGAATCAAACCTTGATTCTTGAAACTCTTTTCGAAGTAATATATGCTACCGGTTATGCCAACCTGGCCTTAAAAAGTGTAATTATGCTCGCAATTTCCCTTATCTTAATCTACCTGGGTATAGTAAAGAAGTACGAGCCGCTCCTTTTAGTCCCGATCGGGTTCGGGGTTTTACTGGTCAATTTACCGATGAGCACTCTCATGGAAGAAGGCGCCCTTTTATACTGGCTGTACCAGGGGGTCGAACTCGGTATTTACCCGCCCCTGATTTTTTTAGGAATTGGGGCGATGACTGACTTCGGGCCCATGCTTGCCAATCCCCGGACCATGCTCCTGGGCGCAGCCGCCCAGTTCGGGATTTATGCCACCCTGATCGGGGCGATGACCGTAGGTTTTGCCGGGGCGGAAGCCGCTTCAATCGCCATCATCGGCGGTGCAGACGGCCCCACCGCAATTTATTTAACCTCACAGCTCGCCCCCGAACTGCTCGGTGCCGTGGCAATCGCCGCCTATTCGTACATGGCCCTGGTCCCGATCATTCAACCGCCGATCATGCGCGCTTTGACTACCAAAAAGGAACGCTCCATCGAAATGCAGCAGGCAAAAACGGTCAGCAGGGAATTAAAAATAGTTTTCCCTGTTTTGGTAACAATTATCGTCGGGCTTTTTGTCCCCGATTCCATCCCCCTGATCGGAATGCTGATGCTTGGCAACCTGTTCAGGGAGTGCGGAGTGGTCGACCGCCTCTCTAAAACCGCCCAAAACGCCCTGATTAATATCGTCACAATCTTCCTGGGGGTAACCGTGGGTGCCACAGCCATGGCAGACCGTTTTTTAACCCTGGAAACTATCGGCATCATTATCCTGGGCCTGACCGCTTTTATATTCGGCACCGCCTCCGGTGTGCTCCTGGGCAAGCTATTCTGCAAACTCTCAGGCGGTAAGATCAATCCGCTGATCGGCGCTGCCGGGGTTTCAGCCGTTCCCATGGCCGCCAGGGTGGTGCAAACTGTGGGCCAAAAAGAAAACCCCTCCAACTACTTGCTAATGCATGCCATGGGGCCCAACGTGGCGGGTATTAT
>SL_5KL_010_SEDDRAFT_10000536_pt1 | contig 24337 bp, 38 predicted proteins | sample SodLakKL_010_SED_FD_9118 | JGI IMG/M metagenome (IMG submission 9118) | reverse complement strand
ATGGTCCCGGATCGAAGGGTCACGCCAGCTCCGATCACGGTGCCCGGGTGATCGGTCCTGCCGATATAGTCGCGGGAGGGAAAGCCTATGGTGACCGGCTCAAAGACGGTGAGGGACTCGCCGATTGTATTGATACCATATTCGATCATCTGAAAGAGTGATGGGCAGGGATGGGAGAAAAAGGGAGGGGGCGGAGTGATCGTAGACCATCATCTCAAAAGTGCTCTTCATAATTCTGTTTTGTCAACAGAACGTATATTCATCATCCGCACGAGAGATCACACCACAGCAGCACTCCAGATCTCATTTGAATTGAATGCGACCGACCGTGCCCGTGAGATCAGAGGGCTCTGCCAGGCGATGGCGGCTCATTCTCTCTCACACGGGATAATACTCACCTATAACCAGGAGGAAGAGCTTCTCACTCCCGATGGGATGAAGATTCATGTCATGCCGGTCTGGCGCTGGCTGATTGAAGGGTCGGGTAATATGCCGGATATTGGCAGTCTATGATGAAGCCTGTATGGGGAATCTCTCCTGTTCATAGTATCAGGAACTCACTTCCACCTCTCTTACCAGATAGTCAAAATATAAATAATTCAACTAAAATGGCAAGGAGTCCCCTTCCTTTAGGTGGGGGAGGAATTGCCTCAGATACCTTTATATATTCACTTGACAACTATGCTATATGCAACAAGTGAAAACCATTCCGTTAAAGTTGTATAATTACGGGGAAGAGTTAAACGCTCTTGTCCAAAGTTATACTTCAGGGATGAACTATGTTTCCACTGTTGTATATGAAAATGGTAAACCTATGGGTTCTGACAAAATCCAAAAACGGGTTTATCAGGACGTACGAAATCTCGGATTACTCAGCCAGATGACCTGTAATATCTGCCGCCAGGTAGCGGGAACCTACAAAACCTTGAAAGAACAGATTAAAACAGGTCAGGCAGAATGGCAGGAGATCCAATACCGTCCCACAAATGTAACCTTCTCATATAGGCGGGATTTTACTATCACGAAAGAATGGGTGAGCATCACCACATTGGATGGTCGAAAAAAATATCCATTCCACATGTATTCTTCTGCCGAACAGTATTTTGACGGTTCATGGGAATTTACCGCATCGAAACTTGTTAAACATAAAGACGGCTATTATTTCCATCTCTCCGTATCCAGGACCATCCCCGATCCCCCCGAATTGGATACAGCATCCACATTCATGGGGGTTGATGTTGGAATGAACTGGTTAGCCGTCGTCAACACCACAGATAACAAATGCAGGTTTTTCTGCGGTGGAGAAGCTAAAAACCTCAAAAACACCTACTCATCCATGCGAGCAAGGTTACAGGCCAAAGGCACTTTATCTGCAAAACGAATGTTGAAACATATATCAGGTAAAGAAAGACGGCTCATGGCAAATATGAATCATAACGTATCCAAAGAGATTGTTCAGTTTGCACTTGATAACAACGTAATTGTATCGGATTAGAAGATTTAACAGGCATCCGTACAAACACCATCCACAAAACCCGTAAAGAAAACAGGTATCAGAAATCATCGTGGTCGTACTATCAGTTACACTTCATGATCGAATACAAAGCGAAAGCCGCTGGTATTCGTGTCGAATATATTGACCCTCAATATACTTCGCAGACATGCCCACGATGTTATCACATTAACAAATCAAACCGTAATGGTTTGTCCTTTACGTGTAAATGCTGTGGATATACATTACACTCTGATCTTATCGGTGCAAGGAACATCGAATTGCGAACACGTGATTCCAGGTATATCCTGGAATCACAGGGGTGTGAAGTCAGCCACCCAGACGAGTGTCCTGAATTTTTGCAGAGCCTCAAGCCCCGTCCTTTAGGGCGGGGTAGTTGACTATTCCTACTTCTGATCGTCTGGCCAAAATACCGGGCCACCTGGCAGAACCCACATCCTCCAATGCATCCACGGTGTGTCTCAATATAGACATTTGCACCCCTGACATTTTGTTTTCTGATATCAGGCGGAACCAGGGGGAGAGAACGCGCCATCGATGATGGAGGAGACGGTCCTGTATACACCATTCCATCAATACCCATATATGCAATTCCTGAAATATCCGGTGATAGACCTTCAGAGATAAGGCGGGGTGTTGTGATTTCACCTTCCCCGACAACCACTGCATCAGGTGATAGCTCTCCAAGCACCATCGCCGGGTGGAGCGGAAACCGGGCCCCCCACATAACACCTTCCGCCACGCTGCCTGTTGGTGTCAATCGCATTGTGTATCCCTTCATCCAGAAGATGTTGCGTGGAAGAAAGAGAAAGGATGAGTATATCTTCTCCTGTATCTTTAAGGGAGCGTGATATCGAGACATCAAATCCACGTTCCCTGAGTATGCCACCTATAACCATGGCACCGTACGTAACAATATCTGGAGAGATGACTTTGATCTGGATAATCAGGGTTTAATGTTGAACGGACAGAATCATAAACACACTGCCTGATTGGTACGATAGGAAGATTTTTGAATTAATGCGCATATGAGTACATATTATCAGAACTGAGGTGATATACAATGCCAGGATTTGATGGAACAGGACCCCGCGGAATGGGGCCGATGACAGGACGGCGAATGGGGCGCTGCGTCGCCCCGGCAGCCGGTGCAGAAAATGTAGCACAGACTGAAAGACCAGTGTACGGACTCGGAAGAGGCGGGCTGCCACGAGGATGTGGGAGAGGCTTTGGAGGAGGACGTATGTGGAGAGGAAGATTCTTCGAGCCCGCAGATCAGACAGAGGTGCAAGAGTGAAGATTGCAATTGCAACCGACGGAAACAGAGTCTCTGCACATTTTGGACACTGTGAAAAGTATGCACTATTCAAGGCTGAAAACAACATAATAATCCGGGGGGACGACCTGGACAACCCCGGGCATGAACCCGGAAAGCTTCCCCGCTTCCTTGCAGACCACGGGGTAGACATCGTTATTGCAGGGGGTATGGGTCCTCGCGCCATTGATATCTTCCAGCAGAATGGCATTGACGTCATTCTCGGTGTCTCTGGAAATGTCGATTCAGTTGCACAGGCATATATTCGGGGCGATCTTGCCACAGGAGAGAGCACCTGTCATCATGACTCAACAGATGAATGCGGTCCTGAAGAGAAGGGATCCATCATCTGCATAACCGCTAAAGGTGCAGGCATGGATGCACAATTTGAAGAGCGTTTTGGCCGGGCACCATACTTCATCTTTCTTGATCTGAAGACCGGAGCAGTGAAGTCTCTTCAGAACGCTTTTGCTGAGGCAACAGGAGGTGTTGGTCCGCGAGCGGTATCAGCAGTACAAGATCATGGGGCCCACTATCTCATTACCGGACAGATGGGAGGAAATGCCGCTGAAGCACTCGCTATAAGTGAAATTAAAGCGTATTCCTACCGTGGCGGCGGCACTGTTTCAGATGCGGTGAAGGCTTACCTCGCCGGTGATCTGAAGACATTGTACTGATCTCTCTGCTTATGAAGATTGCAATTGCAAGCGGAAAAGGAGGGACAGGCAAGAGTACGGTGGCGGCTAACCTTGCATATTCGCTCGCAGAGTCAAGAACCATAGCCGTCGTCGATTGTGATGTGGAAGAGCCAAATCTCCATCTCTTCTTCCCCACTCCTTCAAAAGACCTGTCAGTAACTGTAAAAATCCCCAGGATTGACCTCGATCGATGTACATTCTGTGGAGAATGCGGAAATTTTTGTCGGTATGGTGCATTAACCATCTTCAAGGATCGCCATCTCTTTCTTCCAAAACTCTGCCATTCATGCGGCGGGTGCGCGGTGATCTGCCCAATCGGAGCCATTCACGAGGTGGACCGGCAGATCGGAACAGTGCAGTGCAGAGCACCATCACCCACAATGACACTTATTTCAGGGGTATTGCAGGAAGGGGAAGTCCAGGCACCCCCTGTAATAAAGATGGCAAAAAATCTTGCAGAAGGCCACCCGCTTATCCTCTATGATGCTGCACCCGGGATCGCATGCCCGGTTATCGAGACGCTTGTAGGAGTGGATTTTTGCCTTCTGGTAACCGAATCAACACCATTTGGCCTGCATGATCTCAAACTTGCGCATGGTGTTGCAGAAGAAATCGGCATTCCATCCGGGGTTGTGATCAATCGAAGTGACGGAGAGGATGAAGAGATCCAGAACTTCTGTGCTGCATATCAGATTCCGATTCTGATGACCATCCCATTTGACCGAGGTATTGCCGCCATACAGAATGCAGGGAATCTTATCGCCCATGAAATCCCTACATGGAAAAGTGAGTTCATCGAACTCTTTCGGAAGACAGTTGCGCACATGGAGGCGATGCAATGATCAAAATCGCAGTCATCAGTGGAAAAGGTGGAACCGGCAAGACGATGATCGCTTCTGCACTCGCAGATACAAACACCAGCAAGCAGGTGCTTGCAGACTGTGATGTCGATGCTGCAAACCTTGAACTGCTTCTTTCACCGATACAACGGCTTTCAACCGAGTCATTTGCCGGGCTTGAAGTTGCACGAATTAATCCGGCAACCTGCACGTCATGTGGTCTCTGCATAAACTATTGTGCCTTTGATGCAATCAGCATGAAAGGGGATTGTCCAGCTGTTCATCCCATCCACTGTGAAGGGTGCAGCCTCTGCACCTATGTCTGTTTAGAAGGTGCAGTTCACATGGAGACAAGAGTCTGCGGCGAAATATATACATCTGCAACAGAATACGGCCCTCTTGTCCATGCACGGCTTTACCCGGGATCCGGAACATCCGGACTCCTCATCAATGAGGTGAAAAAACGGGCGCTCACAATTGATCCTTCTGCTGAGGTACTGCTCGTCGACGGTCCACCAGGTATTGGCTGCCCGCTCATCTCCACGATCAGCGGAATGGATGCAGTTCTGATCGTGACTGAACCAAGTGTTTCTGCATTACATGACATAAAACGCCTGTTAACGGTCTGCCGCAGGTTTGATCTGCGTATTCTTATGCTTATCAACCGTTTCGACCTGCTTGATCAGATCACCCTGGAGATAGAATCATATGCTGCAGAAGAAAAAATCGCAATTATTGGGAAGGTCCCCTTTGACAGTGCGGTCGTTGGAGCGGTTCGACAGGGTATTCCCATCACAAAAGCAGATACCCCCGCATCGAAAGCCTTTTTGAAAATCCGGGATCAGATCAGATCAGAACTTGATATGCCATGACACCACAGGACAAGAGGGGATGTTGGGGAAAGCGGCGCGGGAGGCCACGGATTGCCCGCACGATTGATTTTGAAGGAAGATTCCGGTGTTTTGCACCAGTCTGCGATGTGAAACCAGTCAATGATGAGCCGATATTCCTTCTTCCAGAAGAATTGGAGGTGCTGAGACTCGTTGATCTCCTCGGACTCGAACAGGAAGAGGCTGCATGCACACTTGGCATCTCGCGAAAGACGCTCTGGCGTGATCTGCATGAAGCCAGGAGAAAGGTTGTCGATGCACTCATCCATGGTAAAACCATACAGGTAGTAGGTTGCGTGTGGCAGGGTGCAGATGAATGCCCACCCGGTAGAGCGCCCATAAAATAAGAGAAAATAACCAGATCTTCGCCCTTGTATGTGCTGGAAATTATGTGGGTACTATCTTCATCCCCATCACCCACCTGAACAAGGAAGATAACATTACACCCTGATTTCAAAAGCGTTCTCTCTCATATTGTAAGATTATCATGTAGAGAGAGTGATATATCTGTATATCCATATTCTGATCCATGGATCGCGCCGGAGGCATAGTGGAGCTGTTGGCAGATTATTCACAGGTGAGACGCCAGATTCGAACATACTCACTGCAGGACGCTGAAAAACTCTTCAATACACTGATGTTGCAGACCTTTTTTATCAGGAGAATGGAGAGCGATCCTGCATTCCGATGGAGCATCTGCAATGCGATTTATTCTGATGAAGAGGAGAGGAAACTGCTCTGCCATGCAATAATTGGTGCGATAGAGAGAGCAGATGACGACCAGGAAGACCCGATCAGCTGGATCCGAAAACTGGCCGCAAATCCTGACACCATATGCTCTCTCTTCGCCGGGGAGACCGGTTTACCCGTTCATTTCTGGCGAAAAAAGAGCATGGGAATCCTGTACCAACAATTCGCATATCCAACTGCATTCCAGACACAAACTCCAGAAATGCCTTTGATACCCCACCCAATGGATCGCGCAATCATTGTTCAGTGTGCACACCCCTATGATACACGCCGGATATTCACGACATCTGAGGAATGCCTGATAACCCGTACTGCCTGCCGACAGGCAATCACTGATTGCGCACAGCGCTGGTTTCTAAAACTGCCAGAAGAAGAAGGATATCGCATTCTGAACAGTCAGCACCCTTCAGAAGGGTGGGACGCACTCATGCAGACACTCAATTATGATCTTCAATCCACTGAAGCACTCATTGAAAACGCCCGATACTGTGTTCTGACCCATCAGATCAAAGCCACCCGCGCGCTGTACCTGTATGCATGCAATAAGACAGACGATCCCTATCAACAGGCGATCTGTTCTCTGGAAATGGGGTACCTCTCAAGAAACCTTGGAGAATATGATCGTGCCTTTGGAGAATTCCAATATGCAATTGAGATGGAGAAAAAAGCGAGGAATGAGCTGTTTGGAACCCATGATGACATAGATGAGCACATGAAGAGACGTACAGTCAGCAGTGAGCTCATATATCTTTGTGAAGCAGCCGAACAACTCTCGCTATCTGAAGAACCGGGATCATGCTTTGATCGTCTCATCCAGCTCGCGCAGACAACCGGAGGCGGGGAGAGAACACGCATCCTTTTACAGATTGCAGCATCATGCCGCCGATGCGGATGGTTTGAACGGGAATATGCCCTCCTTGAGGAACTCATCGATACAGGCGATGACGCTGTGTTGTACCGTCTGAACCTCCTGACAAGATCTATGCGTCCAGACGGAAGCCTGGATTCTGATCTCCTCTCAAACCTGGAAGCACAGGCAGAAGGAGAATATACATTAATGCGGGGGATACTTGCCTTTGGCGCCTTCCGGTTTGATGATGCCCTTGCCTGGTGCAACAGATCGGTATCGGTAAACAGCACGCCGGAAACACGGCTCTGGTATGCCCGATCAGCCCTGTATGCCAGAGAACCCCTGCTTCAGGAAGAACGAAAGAAAAACGACCTTCTCGAGACCAGGATCATCCACAGGTTGCTGCAAACCCAGTCAGTCGACGCGGGAATCCAGGAACTGATTGTACATGGAAATAGTGATGAGGTGTACGATGGCCTGCTCCTGCTCCTTGAAGGTGTGAGAGAAAAAGAGCTCACCGATTGGATTGCGGAATTCATTCAATCGATATCAAAAGCCCAAATCCCGCAGGAACACAAAACCCACCTGATAAGAACCCTTGGAAAAGTACTCTCAGAGTGTGGTGTGCCGGATGCTGTATTTGTCCTCAGAAAAGCCCTGAAAACAACGACATTAAAAGAATCGCGTGCTGAGATCCTCTCAGAGATCGGATACTGGCATGAGATCCATGGCCAGGTGGATAAGGCACGGGATACATATAAGCGCGCCGTATCAGTATATCAGAAATTCCCGGGAGGTTGGCATGGGCTTGCCCGCTCTCATGCTCTCAATGGCGAATATGATGCCGCAATGGAAGCAATCGAAACAGCCATTCAGTATATGCCAGAGAGAAACGATCTCCGCATCTTCAGGAATCTGCTCGCTGACAGGGAGGAGACATCTGATCTTGACCAGGCAGTCAGAGACACCATTGATTCTGTTGACCGGACCTTGTTTCAATGGGGAGAGAAAGTACCACTTTCATTTGCCCGGAGATACCAGCATCTTCTTTTTGACCATGAGAATGATATACCTATACTCGGGAATTCTGAGGTACTACCTGTGATGATAGTTGCAGAAGAGGCAATGCAGATGCGAAACGACGTTATAAGAAATCTCCGGCAAAGAAACAGGTGATACCTGATGCAAGGATACAGCTGCTCTCACTCAAACACCCGCCCGGAACCCCTGTAGAGGTAGCGTCGATGCTGAAAAGGCTCATAATGATAATGATTTTGGTGCTCGTGCTCGCTGGCATTATACTGACCGGGGGAGTCCCTGATGAAAAACCAGAAACAGAAGAATATCATCCATTGCCACCCGAGCAGCTGAACCTGCTTGCCATCATTCCACTCTCAGGAGAAGGATCAGCCGTGGGCCTTGCACAACAGTATGGTATAGAGAGAGGAGTGATTGTGGCAAATGACCATTCAATAAAGCTTTTTATCGAAGATTCAGCCGGAGATCCGGATCTTGCAGGAGAGATCCTAAAATATTATCAACAATCCTATGATATTCACGCAATCATCATATCCGGATGCGAGAGTGTGAAAGCGGTTGCACCCGATGTAGCCAGATCCCGCATACCAACCGCAGCCATTGGCGCTTTAGACCGGCCGGCTTCTTATGATTTTTTTGACACTGTTATCTGGTTTACGATGCCGGTTGCAGATGAAATACAAACCCTTACACCATTTCTCAAGGGATATTCTGATATCGCGTTCATCTACCCGGAGACCGGAGAAGGGAGAGAGAGGGGCGATATGATACAATCATCTCTTCCAGGTACCCGGTTGAGAATGATTCCATATGATCCAGAGGATGAAGAGTATATATTGCTTATACGACCACTTCAGACCAGGCCACCTGAGATCTTCATTATCTATGGGGATGAATCGGTGCCCGCGATCATCTCCGCAATCCGGAGCCGGGGGGCAAACCCTATTATCCTGGTCTGGGAAGATGGCGGCGAATCACTCCTCCAGGAGGCCCCACATCTGGCAGAAGGTCTTTTTATCCTTGCACCAGCAACTGCCCGGGATCATCCGCTCTTTTCCGATGACGATGGAGTACCTTCTGGAATGCCTGCCGGCATTGTTGCAGAGGCATTCGATGCTGCATATACCCTCTCCTCGCGCATTTCTTTCTGCATGGGCGATTCAGAATGTGTAACAGGATGGTACTGGAACCGTCCTTATGAAGGTGCACGTGGCCAGATCCACTTCAATGAAAAAAGAGAGGTCTCTGGAACGTATGAGATCAGACAGATTCGGATGGGGAGAAGTGAAAGAGTCGAGGAAATTGCCGCACCACCGAGAACTGTCTACATCACCATCGATACCGGAGGATCTCCTGGTTGGTTTATTGATGAGGTGAAAAGGGGAGTTGGTGTCGCACTCAACCTGATAAATACAGAAACCATGATTGCATTGCCTCTTGGTATGAACAGCGGTATCCCATCGTTCTTTGATGCTCATGTGGCGGTCGTCTATGACACAAGGGCGCCACGTGGCGCCATAGTGATAGGCCATATCGAGATCACCCCGGATGGCAGAGGGTCAGTATCCGGAGGAGCCGGATTGCCAGGAAGAGATATCGGGATGTGCAATGAAGCATATATCACCAGGTGCTTTGATCTCCTGGACACACATGTGCAGGAGAGAGAGGAATTACAATCCATCTCAATTCTCTCGATACCAGAAGACGGAGAATCTGTTGATACTCTTCGAAAAATTGCCGCTTCCCGGGGGTATACCATCAATACCCGGGTGAATACAACCGATACAGGCAGTATCAGAGAGGCAATCGAAACGATACAGGAGAATAATCCCAAAGGCCCCCTGTTTATATATGTCAGCTCTCCACAAGAGGCGATCGACGTTCAGTATGGCATCCGCAATGCAGGATATACTCCAGGCGCGATCTTTACAATGGGTGATGCCTGGAAAACAGGTGAGTTCATCAGACGTACCGGTGTCATGTCCGGGGGGATCATGGCAGGGAGTGTTTTTCGAAGAGAAAGCATAACGGAAAACCAGGCGATCAGGGATGTAAACTCCCTCATGGTGCGTACAACTGGAAGAGAAATATGTGATATCTCCGCACGTGCATTCACCGGAGTCTTGATGGCAGCAGATGCTGCAGAGAGAGCAGGGAAGAGCGATCCCGTCTCCATATCATATGCCCTTGAAACCAGTGATATGACAACTGAATACGGCGCTCTCTATGAAGGAACAACATATATCGTCCAATTGAAGGATGGGGTATACCGGACAGCGACAGTACAACTCCCCCAGTGAACTCCAGTTCTCTGGAGGACGAGGCTTCCTGCGAAATCCCTGCCCCTGAAAGACGGATCTTTTTTGCTTCCGCACCCCCCCCTAAAGATAACGAAGAATTGTACAAGGCACACGCTGCAGAGTGCTCATATGATAGAAAGACCAAGAGATCTGCATGCCACGGGAACTGACACCCTATGACATCGCAATCCTGAGAAAACTTGCTCCTGAATGCGAAGATCTCATCTGTAACGGCACAAGGGCTGAGTTCCGATCAATTCTCCCACCGGTTGCAAATCACTACTCACAGGATGAAGAGGATTTTTCGATACGGATTGGCCGATTAACAGATGATGAGCTTGAGTACCTCATCGACCAGATGCGATCCGGAAAAGAGAGTATTGGCTGTATCTCACCCTTTTTCTTCTCGGTACTCCTCGACCTTGCGACCACGCGCCTTTCGAAACGAGCTGGCCAGGAGCTTCTCTCCATTTACGAAAACGATGAAGGGTGTGGGTGAACGGTCAGTAGACCTTATCCCGCATCTCGTAGATAGAAAGTATCCGCTGTTGCTGTTCATTTCCCCGTGTGCAGAAAAATGCCTTCTGAAATCCAATATCACGATACACAACACAGTCCCCGCAGATACACCCCTTTTCCTCATCAGTAATGCACCCCTCCCGGCTCTTGCCAAGAGTGCAGAAGATGCGATCATCTGCTTTTTCTGCACATTCCCGATAGGTGGGGCAGGACGGGCAGAGGCAATGCTCTTTCCTGGTGATGAGAATCCCTGCACGCTCAGCTGAACTGAGGATGAGCGGTTGATCTGCGACAATAGCCATATATTTTTCGAACTTGTTGATATCCATAAAGGTCCCTCATTGTAATGAAAGGACAATCAACCAAAAAAATATTGTGTATGAGGATCGATCGAGATCAACGTTTGAATAGCTCGTTGATTGCAGTATTCACTATTGCAACAAGGGAATGAATGCCAAAGATCTCGGAACTGAGAACCATGTCATACCAGGAGAGATCACCAATATCGATCCCATAGTAGGCTCGGTACCGTTGTGCTTCAGAGCGTTCCCGTTCGACCGTCACCGCCACAGCGGTGTCTCCATCCTGAATATCCCGTTTCGCAATCCTCTGAGCCCTGCATTTCGGGCTTGCAGTAAGCCAGATCCTGAGATCCGCATTGTCGATCATCCGGCCGGCAAGCCGCCCTTCGATGACTATATCGTCAGAACTCATCCCGATCTCTCTCTGACGATCATCGATGAGACGATCAATTACCGGATCGCTCTCGGCAAGGCGGCCAAAAGAGGCGAGATCCATCTCCTGCTCACGGGCATAATCGCGAAACACCTCACCTGCGGATATAAATCCAAAGCCATATTCAGTGGCAATTGCCCTTCCAAGAGATGTTGTTCCGCTTCCGGGAAGACCACTTACCGTGATCCTCATCAGATGCCCCCGATATTGAGGGCCTTTCTGATCACCTGACTGACCGTCAGGGAACAGATCATATACCAGAGAATCCAGGCAGGTACGACCCAGATCGCCATCTCATGAAATCCGATGAGGCCTTTGAATGGAAAGACAATTGCCGTATCTAAAGTCAAAACAGTATTGATATCGAGCGAATGGAGCCGGCGGAGCAGCCAGAAGAAGATCGGAACCGTAAGGAGGATGATATATGCCATTGGTGTAAACTGCTGTTTAGACATCTCAAGCTGGTCCTTCATCATGGCATCCCGCCTGGTCTCAAGTTTCTTGATCGCCTTTTCATCCCCTGACAACTGGGCTTCACGATAACGTTTCTGGAAGTCTTTCATCTTCGCCTGGACATTCTGCATCTTCTCATAATCGATGGTGTACTTCTGGATCATTGAAGAGTACAATCCGGTTAAAGCAGAAAGGAACATAATAACAGCAAAAAAGGGAACGCCAAAGGTATCAGGGAGCGGACCGATGAAGAGATCGATCGTCTCTGCAATACCGGTGCGAATCCATTCTACTGGATATGCCATCATAAGGCCGAACGCCAGGGCAAACGCGATATAGGTTCCGTACTTCTTCATAAGATCCAGCATTACCAACAACTCCACTATCGTAACACATCAACCAGGGCAAAAACACCCTGTTCCAGGAGGTGATCTGCATTTGTTACAATCGCAACCGTGCACCCGGTCAGCATCGCATATGATGCAGCAAACGACCGGTTCATCTGCTGGTGTTCACGAATTGATCCTGCCCCCTCCATATCCCGTATCCTGGAGGCATCAGAGAGGCGGCGGATGAGGATCTGGTCATCATCAGTTTCAACAAGGACGATTGTATCAGGCATAAGCGCGGTGAGCACCCATTCGGGAAGACCCGGCATATATCCCGCCGGTGTCTTGACTGATGCATGGGTGTCTATAATGATATTTCCTTCAACTGCTGCCATTTTTTCTGCAGCGAGCTTCTGGAGCCGTTTCTGGACGCTCCGATCAAGCTTACGCATCTGGTCACGGTCCGTTGCAAGACCCTCCGACTGCGCAACCTCAAACATGAACGATCCGAAATTGATATTCTGGTATGAGACACCTTCCCTGGCAAGCATCTCCATTGCCCCGTTGACCACCGTCGTCTTTCCGACCCCGGGAACCCCGGTAATAATAACCTTCTTTCCTGCCATGCTATTTTTCACTCCTTTCCAAAGAATGGACGCATAAACGGATACATCTCCATAATCTGTTCGCTGGCAATCTGCTCATACATCCGGTAGACGATACTCACTGCCAGGAGCAGACCGGTTCCTCCAACAGCTCCAATGACACCAAAGAGGTTGGCAGTGACTGAAAGAACACCGACAAAGACACCGCCGATCACAGTGACCCTGGGGATATACCTGTCCAGGTAGCGTTCGAGTACCTGCGGGTTGCGGCGGTAGCCCGGGATATGCATCCCACTGGACTGTATCTGGCGTGCTACGTGTTTGGAATCAAGACCGGCGGTTTTCACCCAGAAGAGAGCAAACACCGCACCGCCAACGATCATGAAAATCATATCGATCCCAAGACGCAATAATATCTCCCATGGAGCATGGGCGATGTCGTACATCCACCACATCCAGTCATTGGGAAAATTCACCGGCGATAGGTAATACATGATCCCATCAAGCGGCTGCATCTGTTCAAAACGTCCTAAGGTGGTGATCCCGATGCTCGAGAGAAACATCCCAAACATCTGGATATTCGCCTGCAGAACACGGACGAGGATCATCGGAAGGACGCTTGCATAAATGAGTTTTACCGGGAATTTGGCACGTGAACCCCTGACATTAGCATGGGCGAGCGGTATCTCAATTCGTGTTGATTCAACATAGACGATCACGAGGAAGATGATCACCGTTGTGAGAAGCGCAATGAGATCAGGTGTGAAGTACTGGAGGAAATTTCCCCTGTCAAATATAAGAGAGAAGAGACGCGGGATGAAACCTATAGGATAGGGATCTTCAACCGGCGTCCAGTTCAGGAACCCGTTAATGAGACCCTGTGAAACACTTGCAACAATGAAAAGTCCAACACCTGATCCGATACCCCATTTTGTCACCACCTCATCCATCAGAAAGATCAGAACACCGCCCAGGCAGATCTGCAGAAAGATAAGCACAGATACGGCTGTCAGACTTCCTCCAAAGAACATAGCGGCAATATCTGGATCCGGCAGAAGAAAACCGCCAACCAGATTTGGTGCAGCCTGAAGGACTATCATTACCATGATAAGCACTTTCTGCAGGCCCATGTACATGACCTGGCCGCGGGCATCTGACGTATCGAGTGGGATTAAATCTGCACCTTTCAGGAGCTGAAGGACAATAGATGCCGTCACAATAGGAGCGATACCAACATGGACAATTGATCCACTCTCACCGGCAAGTAGTGCACGGTAGTACTGGAAAATATCCATTGAATCAGGTGAAAGCCCAAAAACCGGGATATTTGTCAGAACAAAATACAAAAGCAGAATGGCAACAGTCCATATTAGTTTATTTTTAAAGTGGACATGCCCTTCAGGGGCCTTCACCGCCGGCATCCGTGCCAGCAGAGGCTCCATGCGATCCAGCAGCTCTCCCATAGGTCACCTAAAAAATTTATTGAGGCAATGCCTGCCCGCCACGCTCTTCGATCTTTTCTTTTGCTCGTTCAGAGAAGGAAAGTGCTGTGATATTCATCCTGTGATGGACCCTGCCACCTCCGAGCACCTTCTCGATACCGAGATCCGCTGCATCGACAATGATGACACCATCCTCCTCCCTGGCAATCCCCTGCACAACCAGCGTGGGGATCATCTGATCAACCTCACCAATATCGAGGACCGTCATCTCAACAGATGTTGGTGAGACGAAGCCATGTTTCCCTTCACGTTTGCCAAGCAGGTAAAAACGCGTGAAATTATGGTCTCGCCATCCGGCAGCACCACGTCCGCCACGGTTTCCGGCACCACGCCGGTTTTTGTGCGTGCCGCCACCGCATGTTCTTGATCCACGATATTTCGATCTCTTATTCACTGGCATTGCCCAATTCACCTCATCTTATACAGGAGAGCGTTGATCTCACTGCCATAATAACCGAGCGCTCCACCCTGGTTAAAGGTCCGTTTTATGGTCTTATATCCCTTCCTTGGTGGATGCATCCGGAGTACCGGTTTGAGCTCGGGAATATCTTTTAGCTTCACCTCGCCCCGGGCAAGCGCTTCTGCAAGTTCTCCAACAGAACCATACGATGATGCACTCTTCAGGTAATCGTCGGTGAGTGGTTTGTTGCCAAGAAGACGGCCACGAGTCCTGAGTATTGTCTCAAGCGTCTGTGCATCGACCTCTCCATACGCAACATAGTCCTTCACTTTGCGAATCATCCCGAGATATTCAGGAGTTTCCGGGACAAGGACGCAGTGGTTGATATGATGAAGACGGAGCATCTTCAATGTTTCTTTGATCTCGCGGCGGGTATTGACGACGCCGCGCACCTGCACGACTGCGTACATCAGTGCCGCCCCCCTCCGATACGAACCATATTCGTCTCTTTGAGTGCTTCATAGGTTGCCTTGGCATAGTTGATGGTCGTCCGGGTATGGCCTTTTGTCATTACCCATACATCCTTCATGCCAGCAAGATCAAGCACCTTCTTCCCTATTTCACCAGTCACAAGACCGATACCCTTTGGTGCGGGTTTTAAGGTTACACGGACGCTCCCTGCCTTCCCTTCCACCTGCATTGGTATCGAATGCGGATTTCCGCATCCACATTCCCAGCTTCCACAGCCTCTTCGTACCCTGATAATATTCATTTTAGCCTGGGCGATCGCTTTTCTGATAGCTGTTCCTACCTGGACATCCTTCCCCTGGCCATAACCGATATAGCCATCACGGTTTCCAACCACAACAACAGCCCGGAACTTGATCCTCCTGCCCGAGTCAGTCATCCTCTGCATCATATCAATGGAGAGCACTTCGTCACTCAGGTCAGGCAGAAACACATCCACGATACCTGACTCTTTAATTGGGCGGCCGCTCATCAACACCTCTTCAAGAGTTGCATATTCGCCTGCGGCTACCGCTTTTCCCAGGCCGGTGACAGGGATCCAATCTTCATGTTCTATTGCCATGTCACTCAAGCTCCTTCATAATAGCATCTGCCACTTGTTCTACGTTTGAAACGAGTCTACCAGCTCTTTCCGGGGCATATTCTGCTATCCGGACACCTTTGACCCGCTCGTCGTCGGGGAGGATTTCTTCTCCGTATGGGATATCAAACCCGGCCTCAACTGCTCCTTTCAAAGCAGCGAAGACACGGGCACCTTTTGTCGCACGGTTGAGACCGATATCCATGATGGCACTTTCATATCCTGCATTCTGAGCACGGACCGCACAGAGCATGCCTGTAAGATATGCAGCAGGTGTGTTACCAGTGTATCCGGTATACCCAAACGTTGCCAGTTCACCACTGGTTGCAGACACCAGAGTCCGATCACCTGTCATCTCTGCAACAATAAGCTGGACGATGATCTGGCGGGATGTTTTCCTAACAACGAAACGTGGCCTTCTTGATATGATCAGGCGCATCCGCTGATAATAATCGGTTCTTCCTTCTTTGCGTCTCCTGAACGGGACGAAATATCGTGCACCTGTTGCCATTTCAGTCCACCCTCTCGATCTGCTGTTGTATATTCTGTTTCAGATGGGAGACATTCCTGAACTGGCCACCTGCCGCACGCCGGTAGAATTTTCGGTAGATTGAGCGTTCAATTTCACCAGAATCCCGCATCTCACGGAGAGCCGATCGCTGTGCCCGGATCTTCTGGATCCATACCCTTTTTGAGGGCGTACGTGCACCTTTCGCACCCTTTCTCCGGCCATGGCCTTTGCAGTGACCATATGCGCGTTTTGCGATCCGGATACGGGCACGCCCACGGCTGACACCTTTCTTCTGTCGTGCCATGATGGCACCCTCGCCGATGAGGACACGGATATCTTCACGGGAGACGGCATTTGCTATTTCGGTGAGTTGGTCGGGATCGAACCTGACCCGGTTTACTCCACAATTGAGAACTTCCGCTGCAATACGCCTCTTTGGTTGGAGATCACTCATCGTCTGTCACCTCCTCAAGATCATCAAGAGAGTCATCATCCTCTTCTTCATCGAGAGCACGAGCGTCCTCAAATTCCAGGGCTTCTTCAGATAATACCTTAGGATTTAAGACTTTAAATCCGCCAGAGACTGCCTTTTCCTGGATCTCCATACGCTTCTTCATTCCGACTGCCCCACCGATCCTGATAGCAGTGATCTCCGGGTCAAGGGAATCAAGGGTTGCTGCGGTCATAACAAGCGCTTCTTTCATACCGCATGGATGATAACCCCGAACAGCAACCGGACCAGCAAACCCGGGAGAAGGAATCCGCCCTTTGGCTTTCTTCTGTCTGCGTTGTTTACTCTGACCGCCGCGTGGCCTTCGCCAGACATCGTCAAGTTTTGCTTTTGATGTATAGCACTGGCGCTTGAACGAACCACGTTTTGCCCTTCGATCTGATATTAGCTTCTTAATTCCAGCCATCTGGATCACGCCTTCTCCACTCTGTATATGCCATCCTGAAAGACGCGCGGATCACGTTTCCTGACCTTTGTAGCCTTCTCGATGTTGGCTGCAGTGTTGCCCACTTTCTCTTTATCAATCCCCTTCAGGATGACTTCATCTGATCCGACCTTCACAGTGACTCCATCAGAGACTTTCGCGGTCCTGACCATCTTCTCACCAAGGAAGTTGCCGATCTCAAGGATATCGGACTTGAGTTTGAGCTGTATTGGGAAATGGCTGTATACGACCTTCATAGAAAGTTCATATCCTTCAGTAACCCCTCTACACATGTTTCGCACATGCGAAGCAAACGTTCCGACCATCGCATAAATGGCTTTCCGACGTGATGTGGTGGTAATCAGAATATTCTCGTCCTCGATCTCAATGGAGATATGTGGATAGTACATGGAACGCTGAAGCTCGCCCAGAGGACCCTTTACCGACAGGATGTCTCCGTCCTTTGCGACAGAAACCCCATCCGGGATCGGGATCGTTTCAATGTAGATCATCTTGATGCACCTCAGTACACATACCCGATCAGCTGGCCGCCAATGCCAGCTTTTCTGGCCTGTTCATGAGACATGACGCCCTGAGAGGTCGTAAGCATCAGAATGCCAAAACCCTTCGCCGGGAGGTATCGCGTTTCCCATGACTCCATATCTTCCATCTTTACTGCAAACCGGGGCGATATTGCTCCACATTTATTGATACGACCGGTGAGCTGGATCGAAAACTGTCCGCCCCTGCCGTCATCGATATATTCAAAGCCGGCGATATACCCGTTTTCCTGCATAATACCAAGCATCGCACCGATGAGGCGGGATGCTGGTTGTATGGTCACCAGAAGCCTGCCGGCATCGCCTGCATTCTTAATGGCGCTCATCGCATCGGCAATAATATTTTGTCGTGTCATTTCTCCGGCCACCTAGTTCATCTTCTTAAAGCCCATTGTTGGGGCCCATGCACGGAAGCACTGGCGGCAGAAGAGGATGTTGTATCTTCGAACAAGACCCTGCTTGCGCCCGCACATCTGGCATTTGTTGCTCCCATAGGCGGGCTTTTTAATGAGCTTTTTTCCCTTCTCCGCCATTATTCAACCACCACAACATTGAAGCGCTCTTTCATAAATGAAACAGCCTCTTCCTTCTGTACTTTTTGTTTTGAAGGAATTTTCTTCTTCTGTGCGAATCTCCGCGCAATCCTGACACCTTTCTTTTCGATGACGACGTTGACATCCATTCCATAGATGCCAATCTGCGGATCATATGACTGGCCGGGAAAGTCAGTATGTTCTTCGATACCGAAGCCAAAATTCCCCTGATCATCAAACCGGTCAAAGTCAAGCTTCCTGTCAATGATGGCAAGGGATGTATCAAGGAATTTTTCCGCTTTTTCACCTCTCAGGGTGAGTTTGCAGCCCATCGCCTGTCCCTTCCGGAGGCCAAATGCAGGAACAGTCCTTTTCGCGATTGTCCGGACTGGCGTTGCACCGCCACAAATCTCACGGATCAGGGTCTCTCCCTTCACCAGTCTGTCGCCCCCTTCACCTACGCTCATGTGAACGACAACTTTGTCGATGAAAAGCTCCTGCATCCCGGTCATACGGTAATCCCCCATATTCCAAGAGCAGGTTCTTCTCTGCCAACCATGAAGATATATGGCTCAATGGTCTCAAAAACGTCACCTGTAGAGAGCTCTTCCAGGCTCACACGATTTGGTACACTTCCCCAGACAGGTATTACCTCACGGATCCGGGCAACCCTTCCGGAATGCTGACCGCCAACGACCATCGCAACATTCCCAACCTCGTAGGGGAAATGGTCCATGATTGAAAACCGTGGATCCCCATCTATGCCAAGTGTCAGAATAACAGAATCTTTTGGCCGGTAGGTATTGTCTGCAATGACATTCGCCCCAAAGAGGAGATTCAGCTGGACTCTGCCTCCGGGAAGAGTTGTTTTGTTTTTGATTTTTGAAAGTCGGATTTTTGACGCTTCGGTCTCGATTTCAGATGATGCAAATCTTCCGGTCTTGTCCAGCAGCATGATGTAATGCTTCTCGATCATGGGGAAGGATATAATATCAAAGACTCCAAGGCCGATATGGGGATCAGTACAGATTTTTCCATTGACAATGACCAGACGGTCATGAAGAATCTGTTTGACCTCCTTCATATTTCTTGCAAGACCCATATGGTCTCTCATCCAGACTGAAATTGGAAGAGCTGCCGCATTATGGGGGCCGGGAGATGTTGCCGGAGCATATTTACTGATTTTCCGTCCGATGCCCCAGGATCTGGGAGCGACTATGCGCTTTATATGTGCCATTATTCATTCACCCCGATGCGTTCTGCCCGGATTGAATCTTTGAGATTCAGCTTGGTGATCATCACGTTGGATGGATCGACCGGGCGTGCGACTTCTGTTCCATCTGCCTTTTTTACTGTGACGCCATGGACCTGGATAGAAAGGCGCTTCATATCGATACCTTCAACGACACCGGTATTTCCAGCATGTTCACCCCGGAGTACTTTTACCGTGTCCCCTGATACGACTCTGACCCGCCGGACACCATGTTTTTCACGAAGTTCCGGTGAGAGCATCGCGTTGAGGAGGGAGCTTCTCTGATGAATCGGTGCATTATACCGACCTTTTCGCTGTTTTCTTGGCTGGCTGCTTGCTATTCGCACCATAGGACACCTCAAATGATGATCGTCGCCATGGACGCGATCTTTGGGTACCGTGCTGCAACTTCACGGGCTACAGGGCCTTTAATCTCGGTTCCACGGGGGTTACCGGTCTCGTTGACGAGTACCATTGCGTTGTCTTCAAACGATACACGGAGGCCGTTTGGCCTTCGAAACTCTTTTTTCTGCCGTACAACAACTGCTTTGACAAGTTTTTTGCGCATATCGGGTGTCCCTTTCTTGACAGAGACAGTTGCAAGATCACCAAGACCGAGTTTTGGCTGGCGTCTTCGCACACCATGGTATCTGTCGACCGAAACGACCTCAAGTACGCGCGCACCGGTGTTGTCTGCACAGATCATCCGCGATCCGGTCTGAAGCGCACGGGGAATCTTTGATCCAAGTGCTTTCATACGGATTTCACCTCAACAACGACAAAATGTGTCGTTTTGTTCAGGGGCCTGCACTCTGCCACACGGACCTCGTCTCCAGCCTTTGCATGAAGGCATGGGGCGATATGGGCATGGAGCTTGGAGGAGCGTTTCTCGTACCTGTCATATTTCTTGACGAAATGCAGGTACTCGCGCTCAACCACAACAGTCCCCTTCATTTTCTCGCTCACGACTTTACCGGTAATCACCTGGCCGCGCACCGGCAAAGTGCCATGAAACGGGCAATCATCATCGTTGCATTCCTGTTTTGGAGGTGCAACATTTAACCCAATATTTCGTGCCATTATGTAACCCTCATTTTTTGATGCGCATGGTGATCCGCTTCTCGGGCCGCCCGATAATCGTTGACCCGTTGAGCTCCACCTGCACCCCGTCCGGGAGGGTGACCCGGAATATAGTATATTTCTTTGGAACATGCTTTAATCCGACGGGTGTTGCGACCGTGATCATGTTCTTTGTCTCATCGACGATGAGACCGTGTATACCCTCCTGGGCAGGGTTTGTGGCATGCACAACCAGAACGTGCCGTCCGATCAGCTCATGACGGAGAACGTTATCTGGTGTAATCATACTGTTTTTCTCTTATTCCGCTCGGTTTTAATCCGGGCGATGGTTCTTCGGAGTTCTCGGATCTGCCCGGGGTTATCCGGGGCTCCACCTGCACTGACCTTGCCATATTGCTGTATGAGTTCGGTCCTGAGCTTGTCCTCCTGTTCCATCAGTTCAACATCTGAGAACTGGGCTACTTCACGTGCCCGAAAGATTGCCATTCAGATATCCTCCCTCTCGTACATATCTTCAGGTGAGGTGACAGCCTCAAGTTCGCGATCAATTTCTTCCCCGATATCGTCAATCTCTTCGACAATGATCTCCTGTGGCTCAGGCGGCTTCTCAGGGGAGACGATCTCAAACTGGTCGGGAAGACGCGCACCAGGCTGGATGATCTTCACCTGTACCCCGATGGTGCCGAGTTTTTTGATCGCAACCGCATAACCTGTCTCGACAAGCGTCGTTGCAGGCTCACCTGAGTGTTTTATATACCCTTCTACAAACTTCTGGACACGTGATCGTGATCCGGTCAGTTTACCTGCTATGATCACTTCACACCCAAGTGCACCAGAATCCATCACACGCCTGATGACGGTGGAGCCGGCTTTTCTGAAGTACCAGCCACGCTCAAGTGCATTAGCAAGACGTTCTGCCAGGATCTGGGCATTCAGGTTGGGATTTTCAACCTGCTGGACCTCAACCTGCGGGGATTCTATCCCATACACGGTGGCGAGATCAGTGGTGATCTGCCGGACCAGACGCCCGCCTTTTCCTATGACAATACCAGGTTTCTCGGCGAAGATAGCCACCTGGGTTCCAATTGGTGTCCGGAAGATGTCCATACCCCCATATCCGGCCCTCTTCAGCTCTTTTGTTAAGAAAGCCTCGACACGGACTTTTCTGACACCCTCTGAAACGAATTTCTTCTCAGATGACATTATTCTTCAACCTCCCGGACGATGACCTCGATTGTTACCGTTTCGCGTGTCTTGGGTGTTGCACGCCCCATCGCGCGAGGGAAGATCCCTTTCATGCTCCTTCCCCTGTTTGCTGCTGCATGGATGATTTCTAGATTATCCGATGAAAGACCGGAATACTCGGCATTCTTCTTCACAGAATTGAGGAGGCGGATATACTCTTGTGATGCTTTCACCGGAAAACGCCCCTGACAGACAGGTCCAGAGAGCGTCTTCTGATGAGCGACTTTTCGACGGAACCGCCGAAACGGTATGGCCTTCTTCTTTGCAACAACCTCTTTTAGATAGTCAATTGCGTAATCAACGTCTTTATGCCGGATAAAGCTGGCAATCTCGATGGCGTGTTTCGGAGAGCAGTTCAGCTCATTTGCCTTGGCTCGCGCGATGTTTTCGCCTTCAATTTTCATGATATAATCTGTTCGTGCCATAGAGATCACTTCAGGGGAACGTACTTGCTTGACCTGGTCGCACCAATACCGGCACTTCCATGGGAGATCCGTCTTCGCGTCAGGGCAAACTCTCCAAGATAATGGAATACACCCTCAACCGGGATCTCGACACGCTGGAACTCTTTTCCATTGTGAATCTCAATTGTCTTTCCAACCATCTCGGGGAGAATCACCATGGCACGGCTGTGGGTTCGGATCTTCTCATCACCAGTACGGATCTTTTCCAGGAGATTCTCTTCATCCCTGGTCATTCCGCGCTGTATCTTCCTGCGCGCACGGCTCGGCATGATCGGGAGGAGATCAGATATCGACATCTCCTGGAGGGCTGGAATCGTGTATCCATGATAGGTGAACTCCTCACGCCGCCTGGGTATTCTTTTTGTCTGTTTCTTTGCCATATCTGATCACCTCTTTGCTCCTGTTCTTCGCGGGGCAATGTGGCCAACCTTTCTGCCGGCAGGTGTCCCACGTGACACAGTCTTTGGCCGTCCCGGATGCTGGTGATTGCCGCCTCCAAACGGGTGGTCGACAACATTCATTGCAACACCACGAACACGTGGCCAGCGGGTTGCCTGGGATTTGTATTTATGGTAGGCCTTCCCGGCTTTCACAAGCGGTTTCTCACCACGTCCACCGCCGGCAACGATGCCAATGGTGGCGCGGCAGTTGCTATTGAACCATTTGATAATGCCGCTGGGCATCCTGACACCCACCCTGTCCTCGGATTTTCCAATGACAAGCGCCTGCACGCCGCTTGAGCGGACGAATTTGCCGCCATCGTTTGGCCGCGCCTCGATGTTGCAGATCGCAGCCCCTGTTGGGATATCCTTGAGGAGAAGGGTGTTTCCGTTTCTCACAACCGCACCCGGACCCCATTCAACGATATCGCCGATGCCCATCCCTTCGGTGACAAGGTGGTAGCCTTTCTCACCACTGCCATGTTTGACAAGGGCTATTGGACCATGGCGTGCCGGATCGTGTTCGATGTCGATGATCGTCCCACTGACCGTTCTATCGCCTGAACCCGGATGGCGGAGATCTGATTTGTATTTGTGTGATGGAGCGCGGTAAGTGGGTCCCCCCTTACCCCGCGCCTGACTGCTGATTCGATGTCCCATGAGAACTCACCTACACGATTCCAAGACGGCTTAGGATCTCTTCTGCAGCTCTGTCATCTTCAAAGCTCACAACCGCCTTTTTATTCCCTTTATTTGTCATCATGGTATTTACTCCAATGACGGCTTTTCCGAAGGTGTTCTCGATGTCCTTCTTAATCATATCCCTGGTAGCTTCTTTTCTGACGATGAACACGAGTTTATTCTCTCTTTCCAGTGTGGCCATCGCCTTTTCCGTAACCAGGGGATAATTCAAAACCATTTCAGTTCACCTCCGAGAGTCGCTTTAATGCCGATTCTGTCCAGAGCGTAAGACGCCCGGCATGGGTGCCTGGTGCGAGGAGTTCGGCATTCAGCTCGCCTACTGTAACAGAATCAACACCAGGAAGGTTTGCTGCCGCTCGAAGCGGAGTCTCCGAGGTGATGATCAGGAGGCTCTTTCGCTGCTTGTTGCCCCGTCCACGAAGTGTTGCTCGTCCAGGTTTTCTGTTTCTGCTCATCTTTGATCGGATAACATCATCCATGACACCGAGCGCTTCCAAAACAGAGATAACATCTGACGTACGCTCCAGGTTCTCGAAATCATCTTCGACAACACTGATCACATCCTGTTCAAAGAGGTGGCCCCGGGCCCTGACAAGATCAGGGTTTGCAGTCGCTGCAATCGCCGATCTGATGGCATAAACCTTTTCCTTCTTGTTGATCTTCTCAACCAGTTTCTTTGCGGTAACCGGGGGATGACACGCGCGTCCGCCTCTTGCGTTTGGAACGCGGGCAGCACGCGAGCCATTTTTGATACGCGGGATCTGGGCGGCG
>SL_5KL_010_SEDDRAFT_10000535_pt1 | contig 24352 bp, 23 predicted proteins | sample SodLakKL_010_SED_FD_9118 | JGI IMG/M metagenome (IMG submission 9118) | reverse complement strand
CAGCATGATCGTGCCGATATGGTCAGGCGTGCTCTTTCCACCAAAAAAAGATGTACAATCTTCGGGGCGATGGATGAACATATGAACTTCGTCCTCGACCCTGATCTTTCCCTGTTTCAGATAGTGCACGTGTATGATATCCGTCCCCCGAGGGCGAACCTCTCGGTGACAATCGAGTCACTTGAGAAGGATGGGCTGTTGGGAGAGCTTGAATGTATTTTTGAACATCATGTTCGCGATATCTCGTTGATTGATGCCGATGTCTATCCCTGCCGTGCAGGAGGTTTTTCAAAAACGCTTGATATGGACAGAATGGAAGGGGGGGAGCGGGTGGCTGGCTGCCTGACGGGACGCCAGCTCTACCAGGAGTGTTATGGATCCAATTTCAAGCTGATTGAGATCTGCCCTATCTCTGCTGTGTCAGAGGAGCCGTTCCTTGCCAGGTGCTGCAGAAAAGAGCAGAGCGGGATCGGTATGTATAATGGTTTTTTTGGGGCTGTTGTTCATTGGGGTGCTTCACCAAAGACGGTCCTTGATGCAGTGTATGAGATGGTGCAGGAATGGAGGAGACGGAATGGTCAGGATAGCAGTCGTTCCGGGTGATGGAATAGGCCTTGAGGTGATTCCGGTTGCCTGGGAGATCATCGCTTCGCTTCACCCGGAGTTTGAGCCTTTTTATGTTGAGGTAGGATATGCCCGGTGGCTGAAGACCGGTATCGCAGTTACAGACGAAGATATCAGCATGCTCAAGGATGCAGATGCGATTCTTTTTGGTGCGGTGACGACACCGCCCGATGCCTGTTACCAGTCGGTTATTCTCAGGATACGGCAGGCGCTTGACCTGTATGCAAATCTGCGGCCTGTGAAGGGTGAGGGATTTGACATTCTGATCGTCAGGGAGAATTCTGAAGGACTGTACTCTGGTATCGAATGGCGTGAGAAGGACCGGGCCTGCACAGTACGGGTTGTTTCAGTCGAAGGGAGCAGGAGGATCGCGCGATATGCAATCCGGATGGCAGAAGCGCGAGAATGTCGCCTTACAATCGGCAACAAGGCAAATGTAATTAAATCTGATGTTCTTTTCCGTGAGATCTGTTCTCTGGAGGCGACGCGTGCAGGCATTCCGTTTGAGACCTGTTATATCGACTCGCTTGCACTCGATATCCTTCTCAATCCCGATCATTATGGTGTTATCGTCACAACGAATATCTTTGGCGATATCCTCTCTGATGTTGCCGGGTATCTCGTTGGCGGCCTTGGCATGCTTCCTTCTGCAAATATCGGGGATCGCCATGCACTTTTTGAGCCTGTACATGGGTCCGCACCTGACATTGCCGGACTTGGAATCGCAAATCCTATTGCTGCCATCAGGAGTGGAGCAATGCTCCTTGATCATCTCGGCTATCATGACGAGGCGGTCCGGATTGAGGATGCCATTCTCACCGTCTGCAATAAGGGGGTCAAAACCACTGACCTTGGTGGCAGCATGTCAACACAATTGTTTGGGGAAGCTGTGAAAAAGGAACTTGGAATTGGGTAGTTCCCAGATTGCCTGCAATTGAACATGTTTTCCGATGGGATGGTATGAATGATGGTGCGAATCGGCGTCCATGTATCGATTGCAGGGTCAATTGACCGTGCCGTATACCGTGCGGTTGAGCGGAGATGTGATACGTTTCAGATCTTTTCGCGAAATCCGCGTGGCTGGAAATATCGACCTCTTGATGAAATTGCGGCATCTGCCTTTATTGAGGCGGTAGCCGATGCCGGAATTGGTCCGGCTGTTGTGCATATGCCATATCTGCCAAACCTTGCATCAGAGAAGGAGGATATGTATGCCCGTTCTGTTGAGAGCCTCAGGGAAGAACTTTTTCGGTGTGCCGCACTGAAGATTCCATATCTTGTAACCCATCTTGGCCATCACGGCTCTTCCGGGATAGCTTTCGGCCAGAAGCGGGTGGTTCGTGCGATCAATGATGCACTGGAAGATGCACCGGATGGCGTCTTCCTGGTACTTGAAAATACTGCAGGAGAGAAGAATTCAGTAGGTTCGCAATTTGAAGATATTGGATCAATAATCGGCAATATTGACAACCAGGCGAGGATTCGGGTCTGTTTTGATACCTGTCATGCTTTTGCTGCAGGATATGATCTCAGGACTGCAGCAGATGTCGGAGCAGTCATGGATACATTTCATGATCATGTCGGCCTTGATCTTCTCTCCATCATTCATTTAAATGATGCAAAAGGAGAATGTGGGTCCGGTCTTGACCGGCACGAACATATCGGTCTTGGAAAGATAGGGAACGAGGGGTTCGCCTATATCCTCCATCATCCACATCTCCGATCGCTTCCGTTTATCATGGAGACGCCGGTGGATGAACGCCGGGATGATACCGCCAATATTGCAAAGGTCCGCGAACTTGCGGCCTGAATCTCATCTTCGTGCACGCTGCCATACTATTGCAGCTCCTGCACCAAGCGTAATAATTGCAGAGATGAAGCCGAAGCCAGCGGCCTCTTTTGGTGTGGGAGTGGGTTTTGTGACCGGATCAAGAATCAACAGCCAGCCCTCTGCACTACCGGTTTGCCGCGACCATCCACCCACTGCAACCCGCCCGTCTGCGAGAGGGGTTGCTGCCAGAAACCTGCCATCATCATCAAGAAAACGTTTTGATGATGTCAATGTACCTTCAGGNGATAGCGTGGCGATAAAAGGGTTATAGGGTCCTGTTCCCCCTGCTATAAGGAATTCATTTCCAAAGGGGGCTACCGCATATGCTGCATATCCGGGCAGAGGCTCTTCATGAATGAGAGTTGCGTCTGCGGAGACGAACACTGCCCATGCCTGTCCTGTTGATGATCCATATGGCTCGGTCCCACCCACCATCAGGTATCCATCTGCTGTTTCAGTGATGGCATAGAGTGGGCGGCCGGGTATGATGCTCGTCCATTCTAACTTTCCATGCCGGTCAACTTTGCTCAGGTAACCTGCATGATCACCATCAGCACTCTCCTGAATATCCATGCTCCCGACCAGAAGAAACCCCCCATCATCAGCAGGATAGACTGAATAAACAGGGGCGTCAGGATAGGCTACGGTATCGAGGAGATTTCCACTGTAATCGTACCGGGAAAAGTATCCATAGGCTGCTTTCGCCGGATCGTCAGAGTCATATGCCCACCCGACCAGGACTATCTCGTGGTCTGTTACCTGGAGCGCACCGGGTAGTTTGTCTCTGATCTCCTCCTGCCATACAACCGATCCCTTTTGATCAGTCATTGCAAGGTATCCAGAGCCATCCATTGGTTCCCTCCCCAACATTGGTATTTCTGAGAGTGAAGCAGAGAAGATATTCCCATCATCACATTCAGCTACAGCAGCGACCCATCTGCCCGGGTATGCCTGGATCCAGATCGTATTTCCGTCCGGGTCTGTTTTCATCAGGAAAGCATGCTGATCTTCTAAAATGTCGGTTGCATGCCCTCCTATGATAAGTCCCCGGTCGCGGGCTTCTTCAATTGTGAAGATATCTGTATTGTTGCCAATTGAATACGTCAGGCTTGCTGCCTGATGGGTGAAGATATCCCCTGCTGATGCTGTGCCAATGACAGCAAGGAAGCAGAATAGACACAGAATCACCTGACATCTGGTAGAGGAAAACGTTCTGCGATGCATATTGTCGTATTATATCGTCAGTCCATCTGAAAACCTTTCGTATGCCTGGACGAAAACAGGCAGAAGGCGCTCTGCCTGCATGGGGGGTATGATGCACCGGAATCAGAATAGAAATGATTGGCCATATTGATGATTGAAGCTCCAATATTTGTGGGCAAAAAAACCCCGGATTCAGTCTGTTTCAGTTGCGAAAGCATTCACGTGTTTTTATCTCTGATCAGATCCAATAGCTACAGCAGTGAAAGCAACGTTTGATGGATCGTTTGTGTATACCGGATCAGACGGTCTCATTCTCTATGAGCAGAGCGGGTATGGACGTCCCGTACAGGAGGGGCTTATCCTTTCCCCGGAGGAGGCATTATACCTTATCCAGAAAGGCAAAATTACTCCTGAGAATTTTACGTTCGATTCTCTCCTCAAGCATATGGCAGGTGAGGCACATTTTCTCAGGTCATTCATCGTATACCGGGATATTCGTGAACGGGGATATGCCGTCCAGGCCGGCCCCCATGATTTCCGTGTCTTCCGTCGTGGCCAGAAACCAGGGAAGGGCAAGACACAATACCTTGTCAGAGTGCTCTCTGAGCGTGATCTGATCGTCTTTACCTCGCTCATCAGCGAGGTGGAAACTGCAGAGCATATGAGGAAGAATTTCATCCTCGCAGTTGTTGATGATGAAGAAGAGCTGACCTACTATGACATCAGGTTCCACAGGCCACAAGAACATGAAGCTCCATCTCTTTCGCAGGGTGTGATCGCAGAGCTGGTTGGTATGTCTGCCATGGTAACCGGAGAGGGAGCCCGGCTCCTTGAAACACGGTGGTTTGGCACACGTCTCGACCAGAACCGCCTCCTCCTCTCTCCTCCTGAAGTGCTCTTCCTTCTGGATGAAGGGGTACTTTTGTTTTCCAAAAACCCAATGGATAGAGATGGGTATTTCAAATCTGCCTGCGCCATGGACTGTGAACTTCCAGAAAAACTCACCGTCTATTCCGCACTCAGGACGCTGGGCTATACTCCCAGGACCGGCTACAAATTCGGCCACCATTTCAGGGTCTATACAACAAGCGACCGTCACTCGGAGATGCTTGTGCATGCAATCCCCGAATATGCTGAAATGCCGATTTCTACCATATCCCGGTCTGTCCGGATGGCGCACAGCGTGAAAAAGAAGATGTTGTTTGCCTGTATACAAGATGAAGAGATCGTGTACATAGAATTTGCACGGATAAAATTATGAGAGTTGCCCTTTATGGAATCCGGGATTAATCCATGGTCAAATACAGAGAGCGTCGATGTTGGGCGCCTCTTCGCAGAGTTTGGGATAGCACCTGTTGAGAAGGTGACAGATACGCTTGTTGATCTCCCGGCATTTTTTCGCAGGAAGATTGTTGTTGGTCATCGGGATTATGGATCAATTGTGGATGCAATCAATTCCAGGTCCAGGTTCAATGTGATGACCGGGTTTATGCCGTCGGGCCATCCTCATCTGGGTCATTTGATGGTAATGCGCGAGGTCGTCTGGCATGTCGAACAGGGCGGCTCTGGCTATGTTGCCATCGCTGATCGCGAGGCACATGCGGTACGCGGGCTTTCATGGGATGCCTGCAGAAAATATGGCCGGGAATACCTTGAATGTCTCTATGCACTCGGCTTTTCCGGAACAACGTACTTCCAGAGCAGAAATGACCGGATAAAAGATCTGGCTTTTGAAGCCGCCATCAGGATAAACTTCGCAGATCTCTCTTCGATCTATGGATTCTCCCCGGAAACCTCACTTGCACATGCCGATTCTGTCGCCACCCAGGTAGCCGATATCCTCTACCCCCAGGTAGACAGCGGTCCCGCACCAACTGTTGTTCCGGTCGGAATCGATCAGGATCCGCATATCCGGCTCACCCGTGACGTTGCGCATAAAATGCGGTGGTTTACCGTGCTTGACCGGGGTGACATCATCAGTGTACGGTCAAAGAACGCGCCGGTTCATGCGATGGATGCGGTTGCAGAGGCATTTCCGGGTTCGAAACGGTACGAGGGGCATGTTGACATACCCGGGGCAGATTGTCTAAATGTATCTGAAAAGGTCAGGTTGATTGAGGTGTCTCTGGGAGGGTATGGGTTCATCACCCCGTCATCCACCTATCATACCTTCATGGAAGGGCTCCAGGGAGGCAAGATGTCAAGCAGTATTGAAGACAGCCTTTTCTGGTTTGACGATCCTCTTCCAGAGGTCAAAAGAAAGGTGATGGCAGCTCTTACCGGGGGCAGGATGACAAAAGAGGAGCAGGTACGTCTCGGGGGCGAACCTGACAGGTGTCCGGTGTATCTCCTGAACCTCTTTCACATGATCGAGGATGATGGAGAGCTCCAGGAGATCAGATCCGCCTGCCTTTCCGGATCCCTCCTCTGCGGTGCATGCAAGAAGGAAACATTTGAGCGTGTCAAAGAGTTCCTCTCTGATTTCAGGGAGCAAAGAGCAGCCGTATCCCATAAGGTGGTGGTATAGGTGCTGGAATTGACTGCAAATGAAAAACGCCTTCTGAAGGTTCTTGGGGACTTTGGGTCTGCGGATGCAGAAACGCTGGCTGATGCACTTGCAACCGATGCCGGCGCTGTGGTGCAGTGGGCCCACCTTGCCGCAGGCAGAGGGCTTGTGGAGGTCAGGCGTGAGGTTCATCCCGAGTATCACCTGACCGATGAAGGACGCTTGTATGCAGAGCAGGGCCTTCCCGAACGCCAGGTCATTGATTCAGTCGATGGGGACGTTCCCATGTCAGAACTCTCCCGTCATCCGCTTGCGAAGGTGGCAATCGGGTGGATGCGAAAGAACGGCTGGATCTCAGTTTCAGGCGGCATCGCAAAGAAAGCAGATGCCATTCACAGGACCACAGACGAGATCGCGCTTGCAGAGATTGCACGTGGTGCACAGGATATCAAGGATATCGGGGAACTGAAATCCCGTGGGCTGGTTACAATTCATGAAGAAGTCCGGTGGATCATCGAAATTACCCCTGAGGGAAGAAGACTTCTTGAAGAAGGAATTGATCTCAGATCCGAGATAGGAACGCTGACCCGCGAGCAGATATTGACCGGTTCGTGGCAGAATGAATTACTCAGGCGCTATAGTCTAATCACTCCGCCACGCAGGATATATCCAGGGAAAATGCATCCGTACCGGCACATCCTCAATGATGTGCGGGATCTCCTGCTTGAGATGGGCTTTACAGAGTTTTCAGGGGATATCGTCCAGAGTGCATTCTGGAATTTTGATGCGCTCTTTCAGCCCCAGGATCATCCGGCACGGGAGATGCAGGACACCTTCTACCTTGGCATCACGTCCCCACTCCCCGATGGATGGGAGAAGATCCGTGATATGCACGAACATGGAGGGGATACTTCATCCACCGGATGGGGAGGTTCCTGGGACAAAACAAAGGCTGAAGCATCCGTTCTCAGGACCCACTCAACCGCCCTTTCAATCCAGCACCTCGCAGCCCACCCGGAACCCCCTGTAAAGGCATTCTCACTTTCACGGGTCTACCGGCGCGAGTCGATTGACCCGACCCATCTTGCCGAGTTTGAACAGCTTGAAGGGATCGTGATGGATGAGGGTGTCACATTCAGCCATCTCCTTGGATTTTTAAAGGAATTTTACCTCAGGATGGGGTTCTCGGACGTGAGATTCCGTCCTGCATACTTCCCGTATACAGAGCCTTCTGTCGAGCCTGAAGTCTGGGTTGATGGCCATGGCTGGATGGAGCTTGGGGGTGCCGGCATCTTCCGTGAAGAGGTGACAATGCCGTTTGGCATCAACCATCCTGTCCTTGCCTGGGGCCTTGGGATATCCCGGGTCGCTATGCTCAGGCTCGGGCTTTCGGATCTGCGGCAGCTATACAAAAGCGATATAGACTGGATACGGAACTATCCGTCGTACAGGAGGGTATAGTAGCATGGCGATCATTACATTGCATTATGAATATCTTGAAAGGCTCTGCCACACTGATAAAGACACGATACTTGCAGCCCTCCCGATGATCGGATCTGATATCGAACGCATCGAAGATGATCATGCGGATGTCGAGTTCTTCCCGGACAGAACCGATCTCTACTCGGTTGAAGGAGTTGCACGGGCGATGCGTGGTTTCCTTGGGATCGAGACCGGTCTTCCTGAATATAACGTGCATGAATCTGACATCTCCTTCTCAGTTGATCCCGGTCTTGCCGATATCCGCCCGGTTCTCGGATCTGCGGTGATTCGGAATCTCCGGTTTGATGATCCATCAATTGAGTCATTGATGGCACTCCAGGAGGCACTTCATTGGGCAATCGGACGCGGACGATCCAAGGTTGCAATCGGGGTGCATGACCTCTCAGCACTCACTCCCCCATTTCGGTATATTGCATCGCCACGGGACCGGGAGTTTGTGCCACTTGACTATACCCGTTCTATGACAATGGAGGAGATCCTCACCGAGCACCCGAAAGGGAGGGCATATGCAGATATCGTCTCGCATTTTGACCGGTTCCCATTGATCGTGGATGCGCACGATCAGGTCCTTTCCTTTCCTCCCATCATCAATGGAGAGCTGACGCGCGTCACATCAGAAACAACCGATCTTCTCCTTGACGTCACCGGAACAGACCGGAGAGCTGTAGAGAACACTGTTGCCATTATCTGTTCCGCCTTTGCCGAGGCAGGCGGTACAATTGAGTCGGTCACAATAGACGGGTTCAGAACTCCATCCCTTGCACCCGGTTCCCGGGTTATCGATTCACAGGTTTGTGCACGGCTCCTTGGTGCTCCCATATCACCTGAGTCAATGGTGGGGCTCCTTGAAAAGATGAGGTTTGGTGCCGAAGTCCTGGAAGGCTCCCGCATCAGAGTATATGTCCCCTGTTACCGGGCTGATATTATGCATGACTGGGATATCTTTGAGGATGTGGCTATCGCCTATGGCTTCAATACATTTGATGCAACGCTGCCCCCGATCTTTACCATTGGTACAGAAGATCCTGCCTCCAGAATGGCCGCCATTGTGTCACGGGTGGCTATTGGACTTGGGTATACCGAGATGATGCCGTTTACCCTGACAAATGAGCGGGTCAGCTATGACAAAATGCGATGGAGACGATCAGATCGCGCACTCAGGGTGCTCCATCCCATTTCAGTTGAGAACACCATGCTCAGAACCGATCTTCTTCCGGCACTTCTTGAGATTCTCCAGCTGAATAAACACAGGGAACTACCGCAACGGATCTTTTCTGTTGGTGAGGTGAACGATTGTACAGTCACGTGCCAGAGGATTGCGGGAGCTGCAATCCATCCGGGAGCCGACTTTTCTGAGATCTATGCAACAGTGGATGCTTTCCTTCGCGAATGCGGTGCAGAGACCACATTACTAGAATCCGAAGATCCGGCGTTTCTTTCAGGCAGGCAGGGTGCAATCATGCTTGGATCAGAAACAATAGGGTGGTTTGGGGAGATGCATCCCGAGGTCATCCTTGCCTTCGACCTTGAACACCCGGTCATCGGGTTTGAAATAGATCTCAGGACGTTTCTCTAAACGACTGGAGCCGCACCGGGACTCCCCGGCCGGCAAGATATTCTTTTACATCCCTTATGGTGTACTCACCGAAATGAAAGACAGATGCAGCAAGGCAGGCATCGGCTTTTCCATCAACAAAACCCTCATAAAAGTGTTCAAGCGTCCCTACTCCCCCGGATGCGATGACCGGGATGGTGGTTGCAGAAGCGATAGCCTGTGTGATCGGAATATCAAACCCGTCTTTTGTTCCATCTGTTTCCATTGAAGTGAGCAGGATTTCTCCTGCACCCAGCTCCTGTGCTTTTTGTGCCCATCGAACCGCGTCGATTCCAGTCGGCCTGCTCCCGCCATGGGTTACCACTTCATACCAGCACGTGGAACCATCTGGCAATCGGATTTGGGTGGTGCCTTCCCTGTCCTGATAGTTTCTCCTGACATCTATTGCACACACAATGCATTGTGTCCCAAAAGCCGAGGCACCCTCAGATATGATTGCCGGGTTTAAGACAGCGGCTGTATTTATCGAAACTTTATCGGCGCCCGCACGGAGAATAGCAGTAATATCCTCTATTGTTCCAATCCCGCCACCAACGGTCAGGGGAAGGAAGAGCTGATCTGCTGCCCGTGAGATGAGATCAATGATCGTCTTTCTCTTCTCCTTTGATGCGGTAATATCAAGGAAGACGACCTCGTCTGCTCCCTGTGCATTGTATCGTGCAGCAAGTTCGACCGGGTCCCCTGCATCCCTTAGATCCTCAAAATGTGTCCCTTTCACGACTCTCCCATCTTTTAAGTCAAGGCAGGGGATGATTCTGCGTGTTAATGCCATTTATGAATTATGTGCTCTGTCGCATTATCAAGCGTTTCATCCTTTCGGGATACATTAAGTGATCTGAGGTATAAGTCTGATCCAAGGGTAATCATATGCAGATAGGTGAAGAGAAGATATTCTGGGCAGAGCAGTTTATGCCAGTCCTCAGGGTGATCAGGGAGCGTTTCAAAAAGGAACAGCCGTTTTCCGGAATGGTAATCGGGATGGCTCTCCATGTCGAAGCGAAGACCGCTGTTCTGGCCAGAACATTTGCTGCAGGTGGTGCAGAGGTGCATATCACCGGATGCAATCCGCTCTCAACCCAGGACGATGTTTCAGACGCACTTCGAAATCTGGGTATCCGGTGTTATGCAAAACGAGGGTGTACGCTTGAGGAATATTATGCTGCAATCGATTCTGTCCTCGATGCACACCCTTCGATCACCATCGACGACGGGCTTGACCTCATCCATCGCCTTCATACATCCAGGCGAGATGTCCTCTCTTCGGTGATCGGAGGATGTGAGGAGACTACAACCGGCATTCACCGTTTACAGGCAATGCAGAGAGACGAAAAACTTCAGTTTCCGGTGGTTGCCGTCAATGACACCCCGATGAAACACTTCTTTGACAATGTCCATGGTACAGGCGAGAGTTCACTTACTGCTATCATGGCAACAACAAACATTTTGATTGCAGGCAAGTATATCGTTGTCGCAGGATACGGTTTTTGCGGGAGGGGTCTTGCCACAAAGGCGCGGGCACTTGGCGCACGGGTGATTGTCACCGAGATCGATCCCCGCCGTGCCCTGCAGGCGCACTTTGATGGTTTTGAAGTGATGACAATGCGAAAAGCAGCACCGATAGGAGAGCTTTTTGTCACAACAACAGGAAATATCGGGGTAATTACCGCAGATGACTTTGCCCTGATGAAAAATGGCACAATCCTCTGCAATGCCGGTCACTTCAATGTCGAGATCGATATCGGATGGCTCGAGACGAATGCAGATCTGATTTCCAGGCGCGATGGGATCGATTCCTACACTTTCGGTGAGCGGACACTCCATCTCCTTGCAGAAGGCCGCCTGGTGAACCTTGCAACTCCAAAGGGAATGGGTCATCCGATCGAGGTGATGGACCTCTCCTTTGCGGTGCAGGCGCTGTCGGCAGAATATATCGCTGTATCAGGAAAGGATCTTCATCCTGGAGTCCATGAAGTACCAACCCAGATCGACGAGCAGATCGCACGGCTCAAACTTGCTTCACTTGGCTGCAGAATCGACACCCTTACTGAAGAACAGGCCGAATATATGTCATCCTGGGATATGGGAACATAATCACTCAAAAAATCTATTTTTTCTGCTCCATGATCCCATTTCGTGCAGCAAAGAGGTACTCCTGCGCATATCCGGCACAGGGTCCAAATACCAAACGGGCACAATCTGCGATCTGATCGTATGAATAACGCTCCCCCTCCTCCAGATAATAGGTCCGGATGATCCGGTCGATCCAGACATCCACCGGCACCGCCTCGAACTGGTGGAAGGCAAAGAGCTGGATACAGTCGGCAACTTTTTTTCCAACACCTGGAAATGTAAGGAGTTCAGCGCGCGCTTCTCTGTACGGAAGGGCTGCGATCCGCTCTTCCCAACCCGGAGTCTCTGAAATAATACAGGCGGTTTTGGATAGGAATCTATCCCTGTATCCGACACGGCAGTTTCGAATCTCACTGATCGGAGATTCTGCAAGTATCTCGGGAGAGGGGAAGGAAAACTCTCCCGGTGCGATCTCTTCTCCAAAACGCTCACAAAGGAGTCGTAAACGGGACCGGATGCCCGGTATGTTTGCAAAGGTTGCGACAATGTAGGAGGCTGCACATTCCCAGGCAGGCTGTTTTACAATCCGAAGCCCCCTGGCTTCTTCAATCGCCTGGCAAAGGATCGGATCATCAGGAAAACCCGCAAGCACCCCTTCAAGGTCGAGATCAAGGTCAAAGTACTGCACTATCTCATCTTCTGCCGCACCGGAGAAGAAGAGACGGTCACCATCCTGGCGGACCCGTACAGGCTTTCCTCTCATGGCTCCTATCCACCAGTGCCCCTTCTTTTCCCATCTGAACACCTGTCCGCAGGAGAGCGTTACATCGAGATTAAAGGGAAGGGCCGTCCCCTCTAACCTCAGCAGAGAGCACCGGGTCACTCCAGGTCACCTGTGATCAACCGAAGATGCCGCATCATTGCATACACCTCCTCATTGTCCTCTTCAAATTCAGATACCGCCTCGTAATGATAGGATACCCAGCGTACACGTTTTCCCTCGATCCGGTTATAAAAGTACCAGGCAGGCTCACCTGTTGCCGGATGTTCAACGAGCCGGAAGAATGGGAGGAGTTCCAGGGGCTCACCACTATCGCGAGGATACAGGTACAGCTTCCTGGTATCAAGGGGGATAAGCGAGCTGATAGTCGTTACCTGAAACCGTGGCCGGCTTCCGGTGAGCGATTTGACCTGGTAGGTGAAGATACCGTCATGGTACTCACCTGCACCAGGGCGTATGAGCATGACATCCCCAAAGTGATCCCGTATCGTTTCCCTGCACCGGATAAGGTAGGATTCGAGTGTGACAAGCCGCTGTTCGTACTCCCGTTCCCCGACGATACCGCCATGACCCTTCCAGTCGTTTCTCAGATCCGCAACCTCGTCAAAGAGGGAAAAAAGCCTTTTATTTGTTACCATATCAATGAATTCCCTGCCTGGTTTTCCAAAAAGTCCAACCATTCCCTCCTGCTCTGTATGTGAGGACAACCTGGTTCTGATCTGCCTGCCTGCCCGCCTGCAGAGGATGATCCAGCTCCTGAATGTTGCATTCTGATAGACATCACGAAACTCCGGGTTATCGTCAAGGAGATCAATTCCTTCCCTTCTGATGATAGGGGCGATGGCAGAGAGGAGGATACCTGCAATACATTCGGCTGACGCCTCAAAGAAATGAAAGAGGTGGCCGACCTTTTTTGAGGGGCTGTTCTCTGCAATATATGCCCAGAGAATAGATGCCAGCGGAAAGGGCAGTGTCTCGATCCAGTCGGTGATTTCATCTCTTGATCTCAGCCGATCGAGTCGTTCACGGGCAGATCTGGTGGAATAGGGGTGAGCGAAGAGATCTCTTTGAATGGAGTGGAGGTCTCCTTTCATTGATTCGATTATGGAATCCATCCTGATCGCCTCTACCTGCACCTGCGGAGGAGGAAGATAGATCTCTGCTTCTGCAAGGGCTTCGGAGAAATGATGGATTGTTCCTGCTCTCCTGTGTATGAGCTCGCGGATCGCCCGGCCAAGTTCTGTTTCGAAAAACCGGATCAGGTAGCCTGAATCAACAGCATCCTGCCGCAGGATGATGCATGCCGCATCGACTGATGGTCTGGGGAGATCTTCGGCTGATGTCACCGGAGGTTCATCTGGTGCAAATGGGAGATAGATCCTTCGCCCTGCATCCTGCGGGGTCCCGCAGGCACCGACGGTAATTGACCGGGTGATTCCCGAGAAGGGTATTGGAGGTGTACCATGTTCTGTTGCGAGTTTTCGGATCGTATCTTTGAGGAGAATTTCATCAAGACTTCTGAAGGCAGATGCCCTGACAAATATGCCAAGTTCCGGTTTTTTCCCATTCTTCTGATCATGTATGTTCTGAAGCAGGATCTCCCAACGTGCTGGATCTGCTGAGAGTTCCCCGGCCATTAGTTCGTTGATCTCTTTCTTTCTGATGATCACAAGCAGGCATCGGGCCCCGGTCACCGGGACGAACAAACCGCGCGGAAGGGAGAAGACTGCCTCGCATGAGAGGCCGCATTCCTGGAGTGTATGATACATTTCTCCATTCTCAAAGAAGCCGGGAGGCACAATAGTAAAGAGCGCACCTTCTGGCGAGAGGTGCAGGGCAGATTCAAGAATGATCTGGTTTCGTCCCTGTTCTTCATATTGGATAAGATCATCCGTTTCTGACGGTTGATCACCATCAGCTACTGGTTTTTCAAACCGGGGAGCCGACACGATAAGATCAAATGTCTCGCTGCAATGGGAGAGGACCGTGATGGGATCGCCCCGGACAACCGTAACGCCAGCAGGTTCCATACGGGTCCTGTCTTCTGTTACTGCGACCGCACGCTCAGGATTGATGGCGTCTTTCAGTTCCAGTACCGTCTGAAGCGTATCCTCTGGTACGCAGAGAAGAGAACGGACGTTCTTTCTGGATGCATATATGGAGATAAACGATATCATCCATTCCGGAATGTGTATTGCTCTTGTTCCCAATATCCAATGCCCCCTGAGACCATCGGCTGGAAGAGAATAATTATCTGCTGTTACTGTTCAATAAGCCATTATGACTCAAACCATAATCATACTCTTCTTCTCCCTCATCCTTCTGCTTGCAACTGCAGGGTGCACCGGGATTTTGCCGGTGCAGACAGAGGTTCAGGATCCCGCTCCTGGAGAGCCAACCCCTCTTCCACCAGATACAGTTCCTGACACACTGGACCAACCACAACCAGTGGCAACCGGCTACACTGCCATTACCCAAATGGAGATCCGGGTACAAACACTGGATTTTTCCGGATTCCATGATATGGATGGACTTATCATAAAATACAGGTTTTATGACTCCATGAACCGTTTTGTATCATTTGACCGGGCACCCGTCTCAATGGAAGTGACTGTATATTCTCCTGATACAAATCGGCAGAACCAGCGAATCACTCCAAGAATGCTGTACCGGGGCACAGCCACGATCCACCGATCCCTCCCGGAAAACAACGACCTGCTTCGCGGGATCTGGATTCCATACCATGAGCTGCAGATGACAGATTCGGACCGTGGCATCGGGAGGATTCACGTGAAAGCAACCCTGCCCCATGGGGTGGTGCTGGAAGCTGAAGAGCGGTATATCTTCCCTGTGAGACGATAGGTATCAGGTCATTCCTGTATAATGAAGAATCCGATGACGGCAAGAAACAGCCCGATGAATACTGCGATAATCCCCAGTGCTCCCTTAAGCACCAGTATAACTTCCGGAATATACAGGTATATCCCATATCCTCCAATCACAATCAGTATAATGCCAGCCAGTAGGCTTCCAAGCCCTGCTTTGTCTACCATGTTAATCCATTTTTCCTATAGCTGCCATATATATGAAGATTCTCTTCATCATCGTCACTCCATGTTCTATGTCACCATCTGACAAAGTCTATTGCGTCTTACCACTAATGTAACAGAATCAACACAGGGATAGCAATGTTCTGGAATAAAGAGATGGAGACGCTTCGTGGAAAAGCACTCGGGGAACTCCAGGCAAAACGGTTAAAATGGACATTTTCTCAGGCTGAAAAGGTTCCTTTCTATCAGAAAAGACTTCGCGCGGCAGGCATTTCACAGAATGATATTGATACCACCGAAGATGTCACCAGGATCCCCTTTACGTACAAAACGGATCTCCGTGAAGGGTATCCTTTTGGGTTCTTTGCAGTTCCACAGCGCGATATTGTCCGGGTACACACCACCTCGGGAACAACCGGGAAACCAACTGTTGTCGGGTATACACGAAACGACCTGGCATCATGGGCCGATCTGATCGCCCGGAGCCTGACGATGGTCGGCCTCACTGCAGATGATACCTTCCAGAATGCCGTCAACTATGGTCTCTTCACCGGCGGCCTTGGATTTCACTATGGTGCCGAGCTGATGGGGATGATGGTTGTTCCAAGTGCAACAGGCAACACAAAACGACAGATTGAGATGATCCAGGACTTTGGTGTCAATGCAATCCATTGCACCCCGGGCTATGCCCTCCATATTACCGAAGTCGTCGAAGAGATGGGGGTGACACTTGATTCCCTTAGGATTGGCTGTTTTGGTGCAGAAGCATGGTCAGAAACGATGCGGTACGAGCTTGAGTCACGCCTCAACCTCAAAGCATATGACAGCTACGGAATGAGCGAGATGTATGGGCCCGGTGTTGCATTTGAGTGCTGTGAACAAAACGGGCTCCATATCTGGGAAGACTGTTTCCTCCCCGAGATCGTCGATCCAGAGACCGGAGAATCGCTTGGTCCGGGAGAAAAAGGTGAACTTGTCATCACGTCTTTAGCAAAAGAGGCGATGCCGCTCCTCCGCTACCGCACCGGGGATATCACCATGATACTCGAAGATGGCTGCCCCTGCGGGAGAGGTATGCGCATTGCGAGAATTTCCGGAAGAAGCGACGATATGCTTGTTATACGCGGAATAAATGTCTTCCCATCGCAGATTGAACATGTTCTGCTCGGTATACCGGAAGTTGGCGATCAATACATGGTCTATGTAGACCGCATACACCATCTTGATGAGATGACGATCGATGTTGAGATGAACCGGTCGGCTTTCTCGGGCGAACTTGGTGACCTGGTGGGCCTGCAGAAACAGATCGCCCGGAAGCTCCAGGAAGCCCTCTCTCTCAGGACCAGTGTCCGGCTCGTCGAACCAGGATCGCTTCCCCGGTTTGAAGGAAAAGCAAAGCGTGTGGTTGACCGAAGAGGTGACCTCTGATGCACTGTGCTGACCAGAGAGTTGAAAGGATGCCAAAAGAGGATCTTGACAGACTCCAGTACCGGCTTTTAAAGATGCTTGTGTACCGGCTTTACAGCTTCTCCCCTTTTTATCATGCACGGATGAAAGAGGCAGGTGTCCACCCTGACGATATCCGTTCACGGGATGATATCAGGCTGCTTCCTTTTATGTACAAGAGTGATCTCCGTGATGGGTATCCGGATACGATCTTTACTGCCCCGCAGGACGAACTGGTCCGCTACCATGTATCATCCGGGACAACCGGCAAGCCAACAGTTGTCGGGTACACGAAGAACGATATCGAACTCTGGACAACATCGCTTGCGCGCGCGCTCACCTCCTGTGGACTGGGGCGCGGGGATGTGATCCAGGTCTCATATGGATACGGCCTCTTTACCGGCGGCCTTGGACTGCACTATGGTGCGGAGCGGATCGGCGCGACCGTCCTCCCGACAAGTGTTGGCAATACCGAGCGGCAGATAGAGCTGATGCAGGATCTGCATGCCACTGCGATCGCCTGCACCCCGTCATATCTGATCCATCTTGGAGAAGCAGCAGAACGAATGGGGGTCTCACTACAAAAAGATACACTGCTCCGTTCAGCAATCATCGGCGCAGAGCCCTGGTCTCTGTCAATGAAGCAGAGAATCTATGAGACGATGGGAATCCGTGCATATGATATCTATGGTACAAGCGAGATCTCGGGGCCGATGTTCTCTGAGTGTTTTGAACAAAAGGGAATCCATGTCTGGAGTGATATCGCACTGACCGAGATCATCGATCCTGAGAATGGAGAACACCTTCCTCCGGGCGAATCCGGTGAACTCGTGATGACGATACTGCAGAAAGAGGCGCTTCCCATGATCCGGTATAGGATTGGGGATCTGACGAAGATGATGGAAGATACCTGTCCATGCGGCCGGACACACCCGCGCATTGAACGGATCTCAGGCCGTGTCGATGATATGCTGATCATTCGCGGGATCAATGTCTTCCCCTCTGCAGTAGAACATGCCATACTCGGAATAGAAGAGCTTTCCGGCCATTTCATGATCGAAGTCGACCGGAAGGGTCCGCTTGACGAGATGCTGATCAAAGTTGAGATGGCGCCGGAGGCATTTTCTGATAAGATCAATGATCTCATTACTATCAAACGCAAAATAGAGCATATCCTGAAAAATGCTTTGAACGTGGGAGTTACCGTTGAACTCTCAGAACCCGGGTCACTCCCGAGATTTGAAGGAAAAGCAAAACGCGTCATCGACAGGAGGGTCTTCTGATGCAGGGAGAATATATCATCAAACAGATCTCCGTCTTTTCGGAGAACAAGCCGGGACGGCTTGCAGCGATTGCAGAAGCGCTTGAGAAGAGCAATGTGAATATCTTCGCCTTTTCAATAGCAGAGGCAAATAGTTTCGGTGTTGTCCGGGCACTTGTTGATAAACCGGATATTGCACGATCTGTTCTGGAAAAACTCGGTTTTGCCGTCCAGTTTACCGATGTGATAGCGGTCAGGATGAAGGATGAACCAGGCGGCCTCCATGAGGTTGCACAGATCCTTGGAGACGCCGGGATAAATATCGAATATGCCTATGCATACTCTGGCAGGGAAGCTGCAGTGCTGATCCTGAGAGTGAGCCAGGCAGGAGAGGCGATCGCCCAGATCAATGCCGCCGGCGGCACTCTCTTAAAAGAGAGCGATCTTGGTTAATCCTCCTCCTCTTTTTCTCTGATCATATGGACCCGGCCTGCGACTTTATCCAGGTTGACCACAAAGACAATCCCTGTGGCAGGCTTTTCAAGTTCGGCAACAGTTACGATAGCCTCCAGGATTTTGTCTGTCTGTTCGGGGTCGACGATTGTCAGGATGACATCCTTCTCAGGCTCGATTCTGAGTCCAAGCAGTGTCTGCATCTCATGGATGCCGGTTCCACGGGCCGGAATAATGGTCCCCCCTGATGCGCCTGCATTACGGGATGCCTGGATTACCTCCTGTGCCCATCCTTTCTTGACGATAGTGACGATCAGTTGTCTACCTGTTTCACAGATCATGATGTATTCTCCTTTCGTATACGGAAATATATACCAACTGTTAGGAGTGCGAGGATTGGTGCAAGGGCGATTAAAGCGATCAGTCCAAACCCGTCAATGATTGGATCGCGCCCTTCAATTCCCGCTGCTGCACCAACGGCAAGTGACATTAAGAATGTCACCGCCATGGGTCCGGTTGCAACCCCGCCTGAATCTACAGCGATGGCAACAAAGTCCTGGTCTGATAACCAGAAGAGGACGATGGCGATTGCATACCCGATGATGATAATATAAAGAAATGATATTCCAGCAACAATCCTGGCCATACCAAGTGCAACAGCAAGCCCGACACCGACAGATAGGGTGATAAGGATGATCGATCCCCGCACGTAACCGCTGGATGCCTTCTCGATTTCATAGCAGAGGATCCTTACCGCAGGTTCAGCATAGGTTGCGAGCATGCCGAGAAAGAAGCCAAAGGGGATGAGTATCCATACATACCCGATAGAGCTGAAGTACGATCCGATTGCTTCTCCTGCCGGGATAAAGGCGACATGCACTCCCTGCAGAAAAAAGATCATCCCGGCAATGGTGAAGAAGACACCTTTGAAGAGGTTGATCACGTACGCCCGTGGGAGTTTGAGATATCGTATCTGGAAGATGATGAAGAAGATGGTGAGCGGCACAAGCGCAATAATTGCATCCTGTACGACCCGGCCGAGTCCAGATACAATGGTAAGATCAGCTATCATACGAATATTCCCATAAGCATGACACCGAGAATGGGTCCAATCGAAGCAAGGCCGATCAGTCCAAAACCATCTTTTAATGGAGATCGTTCCGCAATAACAGAGGTAATACCAATTCCAAGCGCAAGGATGAACGGAACGGTCAGCGGTCCGGTTGTCACCCCTCCTGCATCATAAGAGATCTGCAGGTAATCTGCAGGGGTGATGAGTGAGAGGAGAATGACCATTCCATAGCCTCCAGACAACAGCCACTGGATCGGGATGCCAAGAACAATCCGCAGCATTGCCAGGGCAACAAAGATGCCGACACCAAAAGCGATCGAAAGAATCATCGGATCTCTTGGGATCTCACCGTTTGAGACCATATCAACCATGTTTGTCAGTACCCGCACATCAGGCTCGGCAACGGTTGCAAGAAACCCGAATACAAAGGCGATGATGATGACAAGGTAGATCGATCCATGCTTTGGCAGATCAGATCCAATCGCCTCGCCCATCGGCAGGAGGCCGTTTTTTACGCCAATGAGGAAGAAGGCGATCCCGAGGATGAGCATCAGGACACCGAGAATATAGTTGCCAATCTCTATTGGAGATTGCCTGACGAGAAATACCAGCACCAGCAACACGATAATGGCAATTGGAGCGACCGCCTGCAGAACCTCCTTGAAGGTATCGCGTGCTTCATCCAGCATATTACGTTTCACCTCGGTTTATCCATGCCAGCATTTTCATGGTTGTACAGTGCAGATTCCCGTTCTCATCAGGATAAATAAATCCGGTTTGTTAGGTAGTTTGTATTCAAAAAGTAAAAAAATTCGTTTTCATGCAGCAGTCCGAAAGCTGCCGTATACGACCGTCACCTCCTTTTTTCCCACCTGAGAAGGTCCATCACAACCGAGAGAGTTGACCCCCTCTGTATCTCTTCACGCAGCCTGTCTTCGGTTTTATAGACTTCAACTGCTCTCCGGCTGATCTCATATGCGCGTTCTTTTGGGATGACGACGATCCCGCTTGCATCCCCGATGATCCAGTCGCCCGGCCGTACTGTCTGGCCGCAGCACCTGATTTCGGTGTTAATTTCGCCAAAACCCTTTGGCTCGCCAGCATTTGGGACTGCTGCTCGTGCGTAGAGTGGAATGGTCATGGTCTGGATATCATCAAGGTCGCGGACCGCTCCGTCGATGATGACGCCGGCAACTCCCTTATTCTGGCAGGAGAGCGTTGCAAGTTCCCCCCATGGAGCAACGGTTGTGTCGCGGTCATTATTGATTACGATCACATCGCCCGCGCCTGCACGATCGATTGCTTCAACCGGCTTTGCCCAGTCCCCGGCAAGCGTCTGTACCGTTACTGCCCTGCCAATGATCTTTTCGCCACCTCCAAACCGGACAAGCCCGGCCATCGCTCCTTTCCGGTGCATCGCATCTGAAACATTTGAGGAGGAGACGATCTGAAGCATCCTGCGGATCTCTTCGTCCCTGCTCACCTGTGTAACCGTCCTCTCAACCGGCCTATCAATTGCGGATCGGATCTTTTGTGTCGATCCGGAAACATCACCTGACCGGATGATCGCCCCGCCAATAATGACAATTGCCGCCCCATGTGCAACTGCCTGCGCCGCCCGGGCCGCATCAAGGCCCCCGGCTGCGGCGACCGGGATGGAGACTGAACCTGTGATCCGTTCCAGGAGTTCAAGCGAGTCGCGTCCGATCATCTGCTGGTCAATTCCGACATGGGCGTTGATGATGTGCACGCCCATCTCCTCGAGTTCACGGGCACGGGTCAGGGGATCTCCGACATTCATCATATCTCCCATCAGCCGGACACCATAGAGGTCAGCGGCACGTACTGCCTCATTGATAACGGCATCATCAGCTTCAGCCAGGATGCAGACGATCGCAGCACCGGCTTTTGCCGCCATCTCAACTTCGAGCGCTCCTGTATCACTCGTCTTCATATCAGCAACGATCGGTATCTCTGGATGGCGCTTTCGGATCTCCCTCACGGCATGCATACCCTCGCTCTTGATGAGCGGGGTGCCGATCTCGATCCAGTCTGCACCGCCTGCAAGCGTCTCGTCTGCTATCGCATAGGCGCGGCTGAGATCGAGGATGTCAAGCGCGACCTGAAGGGTGGGGGGTTCCATGCTGATCGGTGGGGCGGTCATGATACATACATTGGTGCTTCAAAAAAAGACGTGATGGAAATCCGATCATCTGGATCCATACCTGTTTTTGAAGGTGATATCTGCGAGATCTTTCTTTTTCGCAAGGACAAATCCCTCGGGTCTGGCTTCTCCGGCGGCAACAAGTGAGATGAGTGTATGCGTATCGGGAACTCCAAGGAGTTTTCTGACGGGTTCAGCATAGTCTTTGCCCCATCCAGCAACCCAGCAGGACCCGATACCATAGGCCGTCAGGGCAATGAGCATATTTTCTGTTGCAGCACAACAGTCCTCAAGCACGTATTTCTCGTTTCGCTCGCCAAATACGGCAAAGCAGACGGGTGCTTCAGCAATAAATTTCCCATGATCTGTGAGATCAGCGATCTCCTTTCTGAGGCCCTGGTCTGTAATTATCCCAAAGATCCAGGGCTGAATATTTTTCGCACTTGGTGCTGATTTTGCACAGTCAAGAACCTTCCTGATGATCTCATCTGGAATCGGTGTCTCTTTGAAGCTCCTGATGCTATGGCGTGCCTGAATGATGGTGACGCCAAAGTTGGCGATATTTCTGTTCTGTATCATAGTAGATCAAAGTACTTTTCAAGGGGTTATTCTTTGTGCCGCGTATTGCGATCTTGTGAGAGGTCCTGACGCTTATGCAGGACAATACCAGCGTTTGGCATCTCTCACATTCTATGGATCAAGCCGTTCAAAAACCAAAAAAGGAAACAATATTGGATAATCCATCTGCAATCAAAATTCTCGGGTCGATCCCAAGGAGCGGGAAGATGAAGATGAAATAGACAAATGTCCCAAGTGTGCTGCCGATGTTGGCAAGTGCTGCAACAAGCACCACGCGAAAGAGCGGGATCTGGCTCATCTCAGAAAAGCTCTCTGCCTGACTGATCGCCTTCATATCTGCAAGTGCCGGTTTTCTGATCTTTGCTTCTGCAATTGCTGCAAACCATCCTGCGGCAAGAAGGGGATTGAGCGATGTAAGCCAGGCCAATGAGAAGGCAACTCCTGCAGAAATGGGATGGCCCCGTGCAAGAAGGGTTCCAAGCGCGGCAAGTGTCCCATTGATTGCGATCCACCAGAGGAATGCCCCTATCAGGACGTCGTATCCTACACCAGAAAAAGCAATAATGACAAAGAGAGAGAGAAAGAGCGCAAGCACCAGGGTTCCCAATATCTTCCCCCAGGGGGGCCGCCTGATCTGTGTGGTCAGGTCATGAACCGGAGGCAGGGTCTCTGGTTTTTGAAGGTACCGCGATACCCCCTCTTTGTGCCCCGCACCAATAATTGCGAGGATGCGCTGGTCGCCACGTTCCAGCTGGAGGAGGTTATGGGCAAGGTAGGCGTCGCGTTCGTCAATAAGCGCTTTTGCCCCATTGGGTGAAAACGCCCTGAACTCTTCAAGTGCCAGGGCAACGACATCCTGGTCAGTCAGCGCATCGATATCAATCTCCTCTCCTGATACTCCAGTAATTGAAATCGCAAGCGCATAGATCATTCTGAGCTTCTCACGAAATGTCATTCCTGTCCAGAAACGGGAGAGGGTGATCCTGATGTCACGATCAATGAGGGCAACTCTCAGCCCCTTCTCTTCTGCCAGCCGTATCGCTTCTTTCATCTCCGCGCCAGGTTCAATCCCGACATTCATCCCGATCTTCCGCTGGACATATGCAAGAAGCCACTGGATGAGCAGCTGTGTGGTGTTGCCGGAAGAGAGAATCTCAGAGACCGTCGGGCCTTCCGTACTCGCCTCCTGCTGTTTCAGCGCGGCATATCGTGGGGCATCAAGTTCAACCGCGATGATATCGGGCTCAAACACGGCTATGGCTGATGTCACCTCATCAATACTCTTCTGTGAGACATGCGCAGTCCCGATGATCTTCAGTTCACCCATGTACGCTCCACATGCCCCTGCTGTCAAAGACGACCATTGTATGCTCGGGAATATCTGAACGGGCAAAGACCGCTTCTACTTTCTTTTCCTCCACGTGTTCTGCATCTCTTCTGTGCAGGAGTGAGATTGCAAGGCTGCCTGCTTCTGTTCTGCTCATCTCCCTTCCAAGACCCGGGCATTGTGATACGGTTAATTCGTTCTCGTTCAGAGCGAATGGGTACGTCCTGCAGATCCAGGGGCGCATCTGGTAGACAGCGCAGGTTTTGCCTTCTCCAAGGAAGATGCATCGCGCGCGATGATTTCTAAGACACCACGCAAACGTATACTTCCTGCCACCATCTGATTCGATATATTCTGGATAGGGTTGTACGATATCGTTTCTTTCCATGCCTGATGCATGTGCGAGTGCATCGATTTCAGGAGGGGAGACAATGACACAGTGTTCGTCTTTTCCACCCTGGCAACAGGCACCACAACGCAGGCATGAAAACCCGATCTCATAAATCGCCTCGGTGAGACTGTTTATTCCATACATATCCGGTGAAAATTCTCATATACCAGCTTCCCGTTCTCGGTATGACTCACTTCGGGGTGCCACTGGAGACCGTAGATGCGCTTATTTTCAGATGCCATTGCTTCGATTTCGCAGATTGAAGAGGATGCCAGGGTAGTAAAGCCATGAGGAAGCCGCTTCACCTCATCAGCATGTGATGCCCAGACATGAATGTTATCTGGATACCCGGAGAGAATTCTGTCTCTATTATGAATGGTGATATCAATTCCGCCGTACCCTCCCTGTGTGCCCGGGCCAATCTCGCCTCCGAGCGTCTCTGCGATCAGCTGGTGGCCAAGGCATATTCCGAGGAC
>SL_5KL_010_SEDDRAFT_10000534_pt1 | contig 24367 bp, 20 predicted proteins | sample SodLakKL_010_SED_FD_9118 | JGI IMG/M metagenome (IMG submission 9118) | reverse complement strand
GGGGATGTGGGGCTAGGGGGCGGGGAGGGCGGGGAGGCGTGGGGAGGTGCGGGGAGGGGGGGGAGGAGGGGATCCTTTCCCCCCCTCTGGAGCTTAGGCCCCCTCCCAGGGTAAGTTCTCGGGTATGTCTTTGCCCACGGAGACCCCCACGCCACAGACCCCGACAATTCGGGGACTCCCGCGCCCACTGGCCCGGGAGCTGGAGGCGTACGCCCAGCGGTTGGATGTGGAGTTGATACGTGAGGCCTACCGGCTGGCGGAGGAGGCGCACCGCGGCCAGAAGCGGGCCAGCGGAGAGAGCTACGTCACCCACACCATTGAGGTGGCCACTCTCCTGGCCCAGCTCAAGCTGGACACGGCCTCCATTGTGGCCGGGCTGATTCACGATGTGGTGGAAGACACCCAGTTCTCCCTGACCGATGTGGAGGAGCGCTTCGGATCGGAGGTGGCCTCCATTGTGGACGGGGTCACCAAGATCGGGAAGGTCCAGTTCCGCTCCCACACGGAGCGTCAGGCTGAAAACTACCGGAAACTCCTCCTCTCCATGGCGGAGGACGCTCGGGTAATCCTCATCAAGCTGGCGGACCGGCTCCACAACATGCGCACCTTGGAGTACCTCCCTCGGGGCAAGCAGCAGCGCATCGCCCGGGAGACCCGGGAGATCTACGCTCCGCTGGCCCACCGGCTGGGGATCGCCCAGGTCAAGTGGGAACTAGAGGATCTCTGCTTCAAGTACTTGGAACCGGAGGAGTACGAGGAGCTTCAGCGCCTTGTGCAACAGCGGCGCCAGGAGCGGGAGCGGCAGATCCTGGAGATGCAGCGCCCCATCGAGGACCTGCTCCGGGAGTCCGGTATCCCGGCGGAGGTGACGGGCCGCCCCAAGCATCTCTGGTCCATCTACCGAAAGATCGACCGCCGGGGCAAGCCGTACGAGGAGATCTACGATCTGATGGCCATGCGGGTCATCACCGACTCGGTGCAGAACTGCTATGCGGCGCTGGGGCTCATCCATTCCCGCTTCACTCCCGTCTCGGACCGGTTCCACGACTACATCGCCACGCCCAAGTCCAACATGTACCGGTCCCTGCACACCACGGTGATTGGACCCCATGGGCGCCGCTATGAGATCCAACTCCGCACCGAGGAGATGCACCGGACAGCGGAGTACGGGATCGCGGCCCACTGGCGCTACAAGGAGGGCGGAGAGAAGTCCGATGAGGTGGACGAGGCCCTCTCCTGGTTCCGCCAGGTGCTGGAGTGGCAGCAGGATGCCTCGGAGCCTGAGGAGTTCATGGAATTCCTCAAGATGGACCTCTTCCTTGGAGAGATCTTCGTCTTTACCCCCAAGGGTGAGGTAAAGCAGCTCCCCACCGGCGCCACCCCCATCGACTTCGCCTTCGCCGTGCACACGGAGGTGGGCTTCCACTGCGCCGGGGCCAAGGTGAATGGCCGCATCGCGCCCCTCTCTCGGGAACTCCGCAACGGGGATACGGTGGAGATCCTGACGAGCCCTCGGAAGTCCCCCTCCCGGGACTGGATGGCCTTCGTCAAGACGTCTCGGGCCCGGCAGAAGATCCGCCAGTGGATCCGCCAGCAGGAGCACGAGGAGTCTGTGAAGCTGGGCAAGGAGTTCCTGGACCGGGAGCTGAAGAAGCTCCGGGTGCGTCTCCCCGCCGACGGCGAACTGGTCCGCACCGCCGACGCCCTGGGCTTCCCGGACTTCGAACACGTCCAGGCGGCGCTGGGCCGGGGTGACCTGGGTCCGTCCGCCGTCATCAAGGAGCTCTTCCCGGAAGAGCAGGTCTCCGAGGCCCGGAGGAAGGCTTCCTCCCCCCTCCAGAAGATCGCCCGGAAGATCATGGGAGGGGACAAGGGGGTCCGGATCCAGGGGGTGGATAACCTCATGGTCCGCTACTCCCAGTGCTGCCAGCCCGTTCCCGGCGACGATGTCATCGGCTACGTCACCGCCGGTCGGGGCGTCTCCATCCACCGGAAGGACTGCCCCAACATCCTGAACCTCTCCCAGGACCCGGAGCGCCGGGTGGAGATCGAGTGGACGGCGGAGCAGGGGGACCGCTTCTTCGTAAAGCTCATCACTCGGGGGACGGACCGGCGGGGTCTCCTCTCCGACATTGCCAAGGCCATCAACGATACCGGCACCGACATCCAGCACGCCGACATTCGGGCGGTGGACGGCGGCATGCTCGGTGAGTTCGTGGTGGAGGTGCAGGACCTCCCGCACCTGAGCCGCGTCATGGGGCGGGTGGGGCAGATCAAGGGGGTGATCTCGGTGGAGCGGCGCGAATCCTTCGGAGACTCGGGCCTGGTGGGCCTGGGTTCAGGCTCGGACTGAGGCGCCGGAATGCCCGATTTCCAGATTGTGGCCCCTTTCGAACCGGGAGGGGATCAGCCCCGGGCCATCGCCGAACTGGTAGAAGGCCTCGAGCGCGGGGACAGGTTCCAGACCCTCCTGGGTGCCACCGGGACGGGGAAGACCCTTACCATGGCCCACGTCATCGCAAACCACGGCCGACCGGCCCTGGTCATGTCCCACAACAAGACGCTGGCGGCCCAGCTCTACGGAGAGCTGAAGCAGCTCCTCCCGAAGAACGCGGTGGAGTACTTCGTCTCGTACTACGACTACTACCAGCCCGAGGCCTACGTCCCGGCCACCGACACCTTCATCGAGAAGGACTCGGCCATCAATGAGGACATCGACCGCCTCCGCCTCCGGGCCACCTCCTCCCTCTTCGAGCGGGACGATGTGGTGGTGGTGGCCTCGGTGTCTTGCATCTACGGCCTGGGGAATCCCGATGACTACCGCTCCCTCATGTACGAGGTCACGGTGGGCGAGGAGGTGGCGCGGGACGACTTCCTCCGGGGGCTGGTGGAAATCCAGTACCGCCGCAACGACATCGCCTTCGAGCGGGGCACCTTCCGGGTGCGCGGCGACACGGTTGAGGTGCTCCCCGCCTACGAGGAGCAAGCCATCCGGGTGGAGTTCTGGGGCGACGAGGTGGAGCGGATCACCCGCTTTGATCCTCTCACCGGCGAGCTCATCACCGCCCTGGACCGGACCGCCGTCTATCCGGCCTCCCACTACGTGACCCACCGGCGCACCATCGAGGACGCGGTGCCCCGCATCCGAGCCGAGATGGAGGAGCGGGTCAAGCACTTCCAGCGCCACGGCCGGCTCCTGGAGGCCCAGCGAATCGAATCCCGGACCAACTTCGACATCGACATGATGCTGGAGATCGGGACCTGCCCGGGGATTGAGAACTACTCGCGCTTCATGGCGGGGCGCGGGCCCGGCGACCGTCCGGCCTGCCTGTTCGATTACTTCCCCGATGACTTCCTCTGCATCGTGGACGAGTCCCACCAGACCCTGCCGCAGATCGGCGGGATGTACAACGGGGACCGGGCCCGGAAGATGACGCTGGTGGACCACGGCTTCCGTCTCCCCTCGGCCCTGGACAACCGGCCCCTCCGCTACGAGGAGTGGGAAGACCTCCTCCACCAGGCCGTCTTCGTCTCAGCCACCCCTGCCGACCGGGAGCTGGACCTCTCCCGGGGGGTGGTTGTGGAGCAGATCATCCGCCCCACCGGTCTGGTGGACCCGGAGGTGGAGGTGCGTCCGGTGAAGGGGCAGGTGGACGATCTCCTGGCGGAGATCCGGCTCCGGGCCGAGCGGGAAGAGCGGGTCCTGGTCACCACCCTCACCAAGCGCATGGCTGAGGACCTCTCCGAGTACCTGCAGGGGGTGGGGGTCCGGGTCCGCTACATGCACTCGGAGATCGATACCATCGAGCGGATGGAGATCCTGCGTGGGCTCCGCCTGGGGCGCTTCGACGTCCTGGTGGGGATCAACCTCCTCCGGGAGGGGCTGGACCTCCCCGAGGTATCGCTGGTGGCGATCCTGGACGCGGACAAGGAGGGCTTCCTCCGAAATGCCCGCTCCCTGATCCAGACCATCGGTCGCGCCGCCCGGAATCAGGACGGGAGGGCGATTCTCTACGCCGACCGCATCACCCCCTCCATGCGCCAGTGCATCGACGAGACGGAGCGGCGGCGGGCCATCCAGATCGAACACAACCGGAAGCACGGAATCACTCCGGCCACCATCCGAAAGAGTATCCAGGAGATCGAGTTCTCCACCCGGGTGGCCGATGCCAGGGAGAAGCCCCTCCCCCGTGTGGCGGAGGTGGCGGCGGGGTATCAGGACGAGATGGACGCGGAGGATCTCATCAAGGCGCTGGAAAGCGAGATGGAGGAGGCGGCGGCGGAGCTGGACTTCGAGCGCGCCGCACTCCTCCGCGACGAACTCTTCGAACTGCGAACCCGGTTGGAGAAGGGCACGGTGAAGACCGGAGGAAAGGCGGCGAAGCGATGATCCTGACCGAGCGGGAGCTGGTGAAGTGGGGGATGACGCTGGGCCGGGAGATGGATGTACCCATCTTCCTGGGGCTCCGGGGGCAGCTCGGCGCCGGCAAGTCCGTCCTGGCCCGGGCCATCGCGAGGGGGGCCGGGGTGGAGGGCGCCATGCCCTCGCCTACCTTCAACCTCCTCTTCCGCTATCCGGCGGGGGAGGGGGTGCAGGTGGTCCACATGGACCTCTACCGCCTCCGGGATCCGGAGGAGCTCTGGGAGTTGGGGTGGGAAGAGCTGGGCCAGGGCCCTGAGATCGTCCTGGTGGAGTGGCCGGAGCGAGCCGGTGAGCACCTCCCGGGCGACCGCTGGGACATCCATCTTGCCTCTCCGGAGCCGGGATCCCAGGAGCGGGTGGTGCAGGTGCATCGGGTGGGGACCCCACCCCATCTTCCAGGCTTCCCCGTCCGCCTCGAGAGCCGCACCTGAGATGGGGGAGCGACCTCCAGTGGATGGGGAGCGCCCTTCCGGTATGGATCCGGAGCGCCCTTCCGACACCGATCCGGAGCGCCCTTCCGGCGACTCGGGTGCGGGGCCCCTCCTTCTGGCCATCGATACCTCCGGCGCGGTGGGTTCCGTGGCGCTGGCCCGGGGGGAAGAGTTGGTGGCGTCCGAGTTTCTCCCGGAGAGGGGAGCCCACGCTCGGCGCCTCATTCCCGTCATCGGGGGACTCCTCCGAACTGCCGGGGTGAGCCGACGGGAGCTCCAGGGGATCGTGGTGGGCCTCGGGCCCGGCTCCTTCACCGGGGTGCGCATCGCCGCCGCCACCGCCCGGGGCCTCGCGGCCGGCCTGGGGGTTCCCGTTTGGGGGTGGTCGTCGCTGGCGGCGGGGGCGGCAACCCATCGTCTGGCACTCCCCGAGGGGATGAGGCGAGGGGCAGGGATCTGGCGGGTGCCGGGATTCGATGCCCGGGGCGAGCCGGAGCTTCCTTCCGAGGCCAATGAGTGGCCCCGGTACGTGCTCATGGATGCCAGGGGTGACCGGATCTACGGCGGGTGCTACCGGATCTTCCCGGACCGGATGGAGACGCTGGTGGAGCCTCGGGGCGGGACTATCCACCAGGTCCTGGAGGAGCCCCTTCCCTCTCCGGTCCTCTTCTGCGGTGAGGGCGCCCTTCGTCACGCTCCACTCCTGGAGGAGGCGGGGCACCGGGTACTCCCCCTCCCGGCGGGGCTCCCCACGGCCCATGGGCTCCTGCGAGTCCACCACCTCCACCCGGGCGCCGAACCCTTCGCCCCGGACGACCGCTGGGAACCCGCCTACATCCGGTCGTCCTCGGCGCGCCCTTCGTGAGGGGCGCGTGCGGTAGGCCGGCGGGGTGCCGTCGTGCGGGAGGCCGCGGGGCCCGGATCCGTGCCTGGATCGCCCCATGATCCGTCCGGCCCGCACCGAGGATCTTCCCCGTATCGCCGAGGTGGAGCAGGCGGCCTTCTCCACCCCCTGGAGCCTCCACTCCTTCCGGGCCCTCATCCCCCTGGAGCGGGTCCTCTTCCGGGTGCTGGAGGTAGAGGGGGTGATTCTGGGGCACGGGGTGCTCTGGCAGGTGGCGGATGAGGGCGAGGTGGCGAACATCGCCATCCACCCCCTGGCTCGCCGCCGGGGCTTCGGCACCCGCCTCCTGGAGCACCTCCTGGAGGAGGCTGCCTCCTCCGGCGTCGTCCGGGTCTTCCTGGATGTGCGGGAGTCGAACCTGGATGCCATCCGGATCTACCGGAGGCGGGGGTTCCAGGTGGTGGGGCGCCGCACTGATTATTATGAGAAGCCGGTGGAGGATGCGCTGATCCTCCGCCTGGATCTGGCCGACGCCGCTCATGACGACCCGGGCCTTCCGCCCTCCCTTCCTCCCTCGAACCCCCCGATCTGACCATGGACCTGGACTTCTTCCGCGGTCGCCGTCTCCGTCGCACCCCCCAACTCCGGGCGCTGGTGCGGGAAACCCACCTCCATCCGGGCTCCCTCATCCTCCCCCTCTTCGTGGAGGAGGGCGAAGGGATCCGCAAACCCGTGGAGTCCATGCCCGGGGTGGTTCGCACCTCTCCCGATGAGGTGATCCGGGAGGGAAGGGAAGCGGCGGATCTGGGCTTGGGGGGGGTCATCGTCTTCGGGATCCCTGCCCGGAAGGACCCGGAAGGCTCCGGGGCGTGGGCCGACGACGGGATCGTGCAGCAGGGGGTGCGGGCCCTCAAGGCGGAGTGCCCGGAACTCCTGGTCATGACCGATGTCTGCCTCTGCGAGTACACCTCCCACGGCCACTGCGGACTCCTCCATGGGGAGGCGATCCTCAACGATCCCACCCTTGAACTCCTGGCGCGCACGGCGGTGAGCCACGCCCGGGCGGGTGCAGATATTGTGGCTCCGTCCGATATGATGGATGGGAGGGTGCTCGCGATCCGGGAAGCGCTGGACGGCGCCGGATACCGGGAGACGCCCATCCTCAGTTACGCAGCCAAGTATGCCTCGGCGTTCTACGGGCCCTTCCGGGACGCCGCCGACTCCACCCCGTCATTCGGGGATCGGCGGGGATACCAGATGGATCCGGCAAACGCCGCGGAGGCCATCCGGGAGGTGTGGGCCGACCTGGAGCAGGGGGCAGACCTGCTCATGGTGAAGCCGGCCCTGGCCTACCTGGACATCATCCATCGCGTGAAGGCCGAGACGGGAGTTCCGCTGGCGGCCTACCACGTGTCCGGGGAGTACGCACAGATCATGGCGGCCGCCCGCCTGGGCTGGCTGGACGAGGCCGCCGCCATGACCGAGGCCCTCTTGAGCATCCGGAGGGCCGGCGCCGACCTGGTGGTCTCCTACTGGGCCCTGGAGTTCGCCCGCCGCTATCACGGGGGGTGACCGACGGGGGCTGCCGGTGCGCACCCCTGAACGAAGGAGTCCCCATGATCACCCGGATTGCTCCGGCCCTCCTCCTGGCCTTCATCCTGGCTCCGGTATCGTCGGGGTCGGCACAGGAACCCGGCGAACGGACCCACACGGTTCGCGCCGGCGAGACCCTCTCCGGCATCGCCTCCGCCCAACTCGGTTCGGCGGAGCTCTGGCAGCGGATCTGGGAGGCGAATCGCCCGTCGGTGTCCAACCCCCACCTCATCCATCCGGGACTTCGCCTCCGCATCCCCGGCGCTCCGGGAGCCGGAGACGCTGCGACGGCCCGGGTCACCGGGTTCGGGCTCCCTGGCGGTGAAACGGCGGCGGCATCGCCCGCCGGTCCCGATGATGAGCGTCGGGCGCTCCTCCGCAGCCGCCCCTTCGCGGCGCTGGAGGCACCTCCCTCCGGTGACGCCAGGACCGTCTTCCACGGTTCCATGCGCGCCTCGGCCTCCCGCTCCGATGACCGTCCCGGGGTCCTCATCTCGCTGCCGGAAGACCGCACCGCTCTGTCGGTTTCGGCCATGCAGGCCGCCGCCTGGATCCACCCGCCGGCGCGGGAGGAGCCGGGGGTCGCCCGGATCCGCGGATTCGTCGGTGACCGGCAACTGCGGGTGGAGCGGACGACGGTCCAGATGTACGATGAGGTGGAGTTGGTGTTGGAGGAGGGTGCTTCGGTGGTGGTGGGTGACCTCTTGGTGGCCTATTTTCCATTGGAGCGGATCCGGGATTGGGGTCGGGTGATGGCGCCCTCGGGGCTCATCCGGGTGGTCCGCCTCACCGACGGTGGCGCTGTGGGACAGGCCGTGAACGCCTTCGATCGCTTGGCCCTGGGGCACATGCTCTTCCCCTGTGATGCTGCCGCATTGCCCAAGGGAATCCACGCCGAGGCCACCGACCGGGAGCTCCGCGGAACACTGGTGGGTTTCCGGGAGCGCAAGGAGATTTATCTTCCAGGGGATCAGGCCTTCCTTGACCTGGGCCGTGAGCACGGTGTCGGGGTGGGCGACGAATTCGTCGGAGTGGTCGGAAACCGGGAAGAATGGGACGAACGGATCGTAGGGAGATTCCAGGTGATTCGTGTGGACGAGACGCACGCGACGGTGCGGCTTCGCTCTGCCGAATCCCCCAGCGCCATTCGTGCAGGGCTCGAGCTCTCGCTCTCCCACACCATGCCCTGACCCCGGAGAGGGGGGAGGACGGATCGGCGTGATCCACCTCGTCCCCCTCCTCATCTACGCCGTCGCCCTCCTCCTCTGGATCCGGCTCCTCCTGAAGGGAGCCGAGGTCCAGGATCCGGCGGTGCCCGCCGGGATCACCGGGCTGGGCGTGGTGCTCCACGCCGTCGCCCTGGGGTCGTTCTGGACCCAGTTCGGCGAACTCCCCCTGGTGGGTCCGGGAGCCGCGCTTTCGTCACTTGCGTTCGTGGGCGGCCTGGCCCTGGTGGCCACCCTCCCTTTAAGGGACGTGGGGAGGGTGGCCATCGCCCTCCTCCCGGTGATCATGGTCATGCAGGGGGTGGCCCTCATCCTGGGGGTCCGGCCGTCGGATCAGGCACTGGACTTCCAGGGCGCCGGCTTCGTCCTCCACGTGAGCTTCGCCTTTCTGGGCTACCAGGGGCTGGCGCTGGCCTTCGCCGCCGGACTTCTCTACCTCATCCAGCATCATGAGCTGAAGGAGAAGCGCCTCGGTCGCTTCTTCCACTTCATCCCCCCTCTGGCCACCCTGGATACGTTGGGGCGGGTGGGGGTGTGGGGCGGATTCGGGGCGCTCACCGTGGCGCTCCTCCTCGGGTGGGCCTGGACGGTGGAGCACCGGGGCTCTCTTGAGGTCTACGACCCCAAGGTCATGTGGGCCGTCCTGAGCTGGTTCGTCTTCCTCGGGATCCTGGCTGCTCGGGGCGGTGGTGGGCGCAATGACTACCGGGGAGCGGTGGCGGCGGTGGTGGGCTTCGGGATCGTCATCGGTACCTACCTCATCATCCGCATCACCCTTGGCGGTACGGGGCTCTTCCTGTGACCCTCGCCGTCGTCGGGATCAGCCATCACACCGCCCCGGTGGAGGTGAGGGAGCGCATGGCCTTCGCCCCTTCCGAGGCGTCCCAGGCCCTCATGACCCTCCGGCACGAGGCGGGGGTGGAGGAAGCCGTCCTCCTCTCCACCTGCAACCGTACCGAGGTATACCTCTTCCCCGCCGAGCGCATCGAGGTGGTGCAGGCGTGGGAGGGGCTCCTGGAGGCCAAGGCCGGTCGGCTCGAGCGCCGTATCCGCGACTACCTCTTCGAGCAGCGGGGCGACGGGGTGGTCCGCCACCTCTTCCAGGTTTCGGCGGGGCTCGACTCGCTGGTCACCGGGGAGGCCGAGATCCAGGGGCAGGTCCGGGAGGCGTATGAGCGGGCGGTGGGGATGCCGGTGGATCCTCCCCTGGCGGGGCCGGTCCTGAACCGCCTCTTCCAGATGGCCCTCTCGGTGGGGGGGCAGGTTCGCTCCGAGACCGCCATCGGCCAGGGCGCGGCGTCGGTGGCGTCGGTGGCGGTGAAGTTGGCACGGAAGATCTTCGGCTCCCTCAAGGGGAAGCGGGTCATCATCGTTGGCGCCGGCCAGACCGGGGAGCTCATCGTACAGGCCCTCCACCGGGAGGGAGCCCAGGGCGTCACGGTGGTGAATCGCACATATGAACGGGCGGCTCTTCTGGCCCGGCAGGTCCACGGTCAGGCTCTTGAGATGGAGCGACTGGCGGAGGGGCTCGCCGGCGCCGACATCGTCCTTTCGTCCACCGCGGCGCCCCACCCCGTCCTGACCCGTGAGATCTTTCGCCGCTCCTTTCCCAGCGGGCTCCGGCGTCCCCTCCTGGTCATCGACATCGCCATCCCCCGGGACGTGGACCCGGCGCTGGGCGACGAGACCGGTGTCTTCCTCTACAATGTGGACGATCTGCGCAAGATCGTGGATGAGCAGGTGCGGCTCCGGGAGGGGGCCATCCCCCAGGCGGACCGGATCATCCGGGCGCAGCACGAGGAGTTCCGGACCTGGTATGCGTCCCAGCAGGTGGTCCCGGTGATCCGGGCCATGCGGGATCGGGCCGAGGAATTCCGCCATCTGGAGTTGGACCGAATGCTCCGGGGGATGGACCACCTGTCGGATCGGGACCGGGAGAGGATGGAGGAGTTCTCACGCCGCCTCATGAACAAGCTCCTCCACGATCCCACCTCCCGCCTCCGGAAGGGGATCCGGCAGGGAGGTGGACCGAAGCTGGTGGAAGCGGCACGCTTTCTGTATGGAATGGAGGGCTCGGAGACATCCGACCCCGGGGTGGGCGACACCCGCCCCTCCGACGGCCGGACCAACGACACCGCCGACTGAGGCGGGACCACCAGGGGGGATAATGCATCAGGAGAATGCAGGTGCGGAGGGGCAGAGGCCCCGCAGGGTGCTGGTGACCGGCGGCGCCGGATTCATCGGGAGCCATGTGGCGGAAGGGTACCTGGCCCGGGGCGATGAGGTGTGGATCGTGGACGACCTTTCTTCCGGCCGTCGGGAGAATGTGCCGGAGGGCGCTTCCTTCCATGAGATGTCCATCGAGGACCCCGAACTGGTGGACCTCTGCCGGGAGGTCCGATTCGACCTGGTGAACCACCACGCCGCCCAGATCGATGTTCGGGTCTCGGTGGCCGACCCGCAGAAGGACGCGCGGATCAACGTCATGGGACTCCTGAACCTCCTTGAGGCGGCGCGGCGATCCGGAACCCGTCGTGTGGTGTACGTCTCTTCCGGTGGGGTGGTCTACGGGGAGCCCCACGAGCGCCCCACCCCGGAGGTCTACCCCAAGCGCCCCCTGTCGCCCTATGGGGTGTCGAAGCTCGCCGGGGAGTTCTACCTGAACTACTACCGCGAAGTGCATGGGATGGACTATGTTGCCCTCCGTTACTCAAATGTCTACGGTCCCAGGCAGGACCCCCATGGCGAGGCCGGGGTGGTGGCCATCTTCTCTAACCGGCTCCTATCGGGCGAGGAGATCCACATCTTCGGGGACGGCGAGCAGACCCGGGACTACGTCTTCGTGAAGGATGTGGTGCAGGCGAACCTGCGGGTGTCCGGCATGTCACTTCCGGAGACCGTTGGGCTGGACGATCGGGCCTTCAATGTGGCCACCGGCAGGGGGACCAGCGTGAACCGTCTGGCCGATCTTCTGGAGGCTGCGTCGGGGCGCCGTACCGCCCGCTCCTTCCAGGCGCCGCGAAAGGGGGAACTCCGCCACAGCACCCTGGATATCACGCGTCTGTCGGCACGGGGGTGGTCGCCTCGCCACTCCCTGAAGGACGGCCTCCGGGAGACGTTCGAGTACATCGCGGCCCGTACCCCTGTCCGGTCCTGACCGCCACCTTCCCGACCCTGATCCGAGCCCTCTCCCGATGATCCCCACCGAGTCACGATGATCCACCTCCTTCTCATGCAGGCCGGACGCCAGGTGCCCGAATCCGCCTGGGATCTCATCTGGGGTGGCACGCTCCCCACCAAGATCGTCCTCCTGGTGCTGGCCGGATTCTCCATCGGAAGCTGGGTCATCATCTTCTGGAAGTGGAAGCACTTCCGGGAGGTCCGCCGGGAGGGCGACCGTTTCCTGGACGCCATGGAACGGGCCCAGCGGCTGGAAGACGCCTACCGGCTCATCCTTTCCCTCCCCGATTCCCCCTACGGCCGGGTTTTCCGTCAGGGTGTGAACTTCTTCAGCGAGCTACGCCCAGGCGCCCTGAGGGAGGGGGCGCCCAAGACCGAGGGGCTCTCCCTCACCCAGCTCGAGGCCTTGCGCATGACGCTGGAGAAGGAGGAGTCAGAGGAGCGCGATGAGCTTGCGGTGGGGCTCACCTGGCTGGCCGTCATAGGGACCATCTCGCCGCTCCTGGGGCTTCTGGGCACCGTCATCGGCGTCATGAACGCCTTCCTGGGGATCGTGGCCACCGGCTCCACCAACATCGGCGCCGTGGCGCCCGGCGTGGCCGAGGCGCTGGTGACCACGGTGGTCGGGCTCGCCGTGGCCATCCCCGCCGTCATCGGGTACAACTATTTCGTGGCCCGCCTGAACGCCGTGGCAGCCGAGCTGGAGGGCTTTTCCAGCGAATTCATCGGGACGCTGGCCCGTGAGGGGCGGGTGTGACCAACGGAAGCCGTCGGCGGGGGAGGAGGGGAGCGCTCCCGGTCAACGCAGAGATCAACGTCACCTCCCTCATCGATGTGGCCTTCACCCTCCTGGTGATCTTCATCATCACCGCTCCCATGCTCCAGGGGGGGCTCGAGGTGCAGCTCCCCCGGGGGCAGATCCAGCCCATCACGGCCCAGGACGACCCGTTCATCGTATCGGTGGATGAAGGCGGGCTCGTCTACGTGGGCGAGACCCCGGTGACGGTGGATGAATTCGCCGACGCCTTCCCCCAACTCTTCCGGGCGGCAGGGGTTCAGACCATCTACGTGAAGGGTGACGAGCGGGCCCTGTACGGCCAGCTCTTCGGGGTGATCAGCACGGTGGCCCGCATCGCGCAGGAGGAAGGGGTTCGCTGGGCGCTCGTGGGTGAGCCGGAATCTGTCCGCTGAGGTTCGGGAACGCCGTGAGTGGGGACGGAGCGGGGGAGCATGGCGCCGGGAGGCGGTGTAGGACCGCCTAAGCCCATGGACACCATCGATACCGACCCCAGACGTCCCGGCCGCCGCCCCATCCTGGCCTCTATAGCCCTCCACGTCTTCTTCGTGGTGGCGGCGTGGTGGATGCACGCCCAGGCGAGCGAGCCCATCGAGTACGTGGCCTTCCAGATGGAGATGATCTCCATGGCCGAACTGGAAGAGATGACGGAGGCGCTGCCCGAACCCGATGAAGTGGTTATGCCGGACCCGGATCCGGTGCCTCCCCAGCCGGAGCCTGAACCGGAGCCCGAGCCCCTTCCTCCCGAACCCGAGCCCGAGCCGGAGCCGCCGCCACCGGAGCCGGAGCCTGAACCCGAGCCGGAACCGGAGCCCGAACCCGAGCCTCAACCCACGCCTCCCAGGGAGGAGTCACCCCCCAGGGAAGAGGCGCCGCCTCGGGAAGATCCACCGGCGGAGCCCTCGAGTGCTGAGATCGCGACGCGAATGGAGGGGCTTCAGCGGGATTTCCCGGCGTATTATTCGCGCATTGTGCAGGAGATCCAGCGTTGCTTCAGGGCTCCTGCAGGCGCTGAGCGGGGTACGGCAGTGGTGCGGTTCGAGATCGTTGCGGACGGGACCATTCCCGGCGCGTCCATCCAACTCCACCAACGGTCGGGGAACGCCCGCTTGGATGTGGCGGCGCTGGGGGCCATCGAGTGTGCCGGGGCCGGCCGGTTCGGCCCCCTGCCCTCGGAGCTTCCCTTCGACCGGCTCCCCATCCAGTTCACCTTCAGTCCGAGCCGATAGGGACCGGGTGGTTCAAGCAGCCAGTATGGGCAGGGTGATTCAGGCAGCCGGCCGGCGTGGGACATTCCCAGGAGCCGTTACGGGCAGACGAACCCGAGTAGCCGGTAGCGGTCAAGCAGCACAGATACCACGGGGCAGACTAAGATGGCCTCCACACGGGAGATGACGATGGTCAGGAATTGCGACGGTTGGGCGCGGCGGCGCGGAGGGCTCCTGGCAGGCCTCCTTCTTCCTCTGCTCATGGTGCTGGCGCCGGGGGTGGCGGCCCAGGATGTGGAGGAGCGGTTTCCCGGTGTGAGTTTGGGACTTCTGTTCGAGGGTCGGACCCAGCCGGTCATCGCCGTTCAGCCCTTCGAGGGCGGAGTCGTCGCCAATCGGGCCGAGAATATCGTGGCCCGGAACCTCCGCTACTCGAACCGCTTCCAGGTCCTGGACTCCATCCCCGAGGCCTTCACCCGAGGCCGGGAGACCGTGGACTATTCCCTTTGGGACCAGCTTGGCGCCGACTGGCTCGTGACCGGGCGCCTCGAGGGGGCCGGGACCCTGGTCCTGGAGGTGCACGATGTGATCTACCGGGAGGTCCGGGATTCGGCGCGCTTCCCGGTGCCGGCGCCGGATCATGAAGACTTTCGTCTATCGGTCCACATCGCCTCCGATGCCATCGTCCAGTGGGTTTTCGATGAACCGGGGATCGCCGCCTCCCGGATCATGTTCGCCCGCCGCATGGACGACGGTTCCCAGGACCTCTGGATGGTGGATGCGGATGGGGAGAATCTCCGGCGAGTGACCCGGGACCGCCCTGAGGAGGAGGGGCACCCCATTGCCATGTCACCGTCATGGTCTCCCGACGGCAGACGGGTGGTTTATACATCCTACCGGAGTGGGCTGCCGCGCATCTACCACCTGAACCTGGACACCGGCGAGCGTCGGAGTGTGCCGGCGCCCATGACCGGCGACTACATCACACCCACCTTCCTCCCAGACGGTGAGCGCGTCGCCTTCGCCGTGAACGCCGGGCGCCAGTCCGGAATCTTCACGTACAACATCGTGGAGCAGTGCTGCTTCGAGGAGCTCACCCGGGGTAGGTGGGAAGACATCTCTCCCACTTTCTCTCCCGACGGGAGCCAGTTTGCCTTCAATTCGAATCGTCTTGGGGTCGGGGCGCCGCAGATCTACAGGATGCCCATACGGGGGGGACAGGCCAGCATCGTCTCACCGTATCTGTTCGAGCGGCCCGGCTACTACACATCTCCCGACTGGTCGCCGGTGGGAGACCGGATCGCCTTCCACGGACGGATCGATCGGCGGGGGACTCACCAGATCCTGGTGACGGAGGTGGGGCGGCGGGGACGCATCGTTCAGCTTACCCGGGACGGGAACAACCAGGACCCGAGTTGGGCGCCTGACGGGCGCCATCTGGTCTTCGCAGCGGAGCGCAATTGGGGGCGGGCCCTCATGATCGTGGACACCGAGACCGGGGCCACCCGTACCCTGGTATCGGGGATGGTGGCCCGGATGCCCTCCTGGTCGCCCTCTTTGGGGGTGCGCCTTGCCGCAGACGCGGAGGCCCCCTGAGGGGACCGGGATTTCACCACCTCACCGGCCTCGCCCATGCTCTGAGTGGGCCCCTGGGGGCTTGTTCGTGGTTGCTGTTGGTACTGGGGAACCGGGGAGTAGCAACCGGAGTGCGGGGGTGTTAACTTTCCTGATCTTTGGGAAAGAGTTATCGGCCCCGAAGGGAAATGGATGGGATTCCAAGGTTTGCGCTCGGAGCCCCATCCGTCTATATGAAGTGAGGCTCCCGGTCTCGACCAGGGGCTTCGTCGGGGGTGACCGCGTGTGGATCCGCACGCTTCGTGAGAGTGTATCAGGGCCGGCTCCGGGGGTTCCGGATGGTTCTGCCTGTCGCGGGAACCGTTCGGATCGGACGACGGCGCCAATCGTGTTTGTCCGCTCGTATCGCCAACTTCTTCACACCAGGAGTAACTGCGATGTACCGTCGACTTCTCGTCGTCGCCGTCCTGATGATCGGTGTCGGTGTAGGTGCCTGCCGCCGCGAAGCCCCTGAACCCCCTGCGCCGCCGCCGGCCGAGGAGAGGGGGCCGGACCTGGATTCACTCCGCGCGTATGAGGATTCGGTCCGCGCTGCTCGGGAGGCCGAGGAGCGTGCTCGGGCCGAGCGTGAGCGGGCTATCGCTGACGCCCGGGCCATCCTTGAGCAGCGGGTCCACTTCGACTTCGATGAATCCGCCATCCGTTCGGATGCCGCCGCCGTCCTGCGCCAGAAGGTCGCCGTTCTCCGGTCGAGCCCGGATGTCCGGCTTCGCCTGGAGGGGCACACCGATGAGCGTGGTTCGGCTGAGTACAACCAGGCGCTGGGCTCTCGCCGTGCCCAGGCGGTTCTGGATTTCTTCCTGGAGCAGGGACTCCCGGAGAACCGTTTCGTGACCACGTCGTACGGTGAGGAGCGGCCGCTGAACTCCGCCAGCACCGAGGAGGCATGGGCCCAGAATCGGCGTGTGGAGTTCGTTATCACCGCTGGGGCGGCGTCCATCAATCCGCCCGAGTGATGTAGCCCGGCATCGCGCAACATGCCGAGTGCTCGTCCAAATTGCTGTTGACCTGAATCGAGGTCGTTGACATGGTGAAGATCCCTCCCCCGTCCGGCACCACCCCCGCGATTCGGCCTGGGCGTTTCCGGGTCGGGGGAGGGATCGGCCTGTTGCTTGTGGCTGTCCTGCTCATTCCGCTGGCAGGGTGTGCTACCAAGGCCGACGTCCGGGATCTCCAGGGTGAGATCCGGGAGCTGTCCCAGCGCCAGGAGGCGCTCATGAGGGAGCTCCGGGCCGAACAAAGGGCCCAGGGTGACACTCTCGGGGCGCTCTCCGAGCGGTCCCGGCAGCATCAGCTTCAGCTGAATCGCCAACTCCGGGATATGGAGGACCAGCTCATCCGGGTGCAGGAGTTGGCGGGGATATCCCAACAGGAACTGGCCGCCCTCCGGGATCAGATGGAGCGGCGTCCCCAGCAGGACTTGTTCGGTCCCGGTGCCACCGACCCAGGGGGCGGCGGTGAGGCTCGCGAGATCTACGAAGAAGCCATGACCCAGTACCGCCGGGGCTCGCTCACGGCGGCGCGGTTCGGGCTGGAAGATGTGGTGCAGAGCTTTCCGAACCACCCGCTCACCCCCTCCGCCCGTTACTTCCTGGCCGACATCATGGCCCAGCAGGATGAGTTGGAGGGCGCCATCCAGGCCTTTCTCCAGATCCCCGAGTTCCACCCGGATGCTGAGCGGGTTCCCTACGCCCTCTACCGGGTTGGGCTTCTCCACCAGGAGCTGGGGAATCGGTCCGAGGCTCGTGAGGCGTTGGAGCGGGTAGTGAACACCTGGCCCGATACAGAGGTGGCCGACATGGCCCGGAGAGCCCTGGCGGAGTTGGGCTGACAGCCAGGTCACTCGCTTCCACCCGGGAGAGCCGGGTGGGTCCCGGGCAACCGGGGTCGAGCTTGCTCCATCTCCCCCACCGTCCCTACCTCCCGGCTTTACCCATGCGCTGTCCCCGTTGCGACTCACCCCAGAACCGAGTGGTGGACACCCGCACCAGTCGGGGTGGGCGGGCCCTGCGGCGGCGCCGGGAGTGTGCGGACTGTGGTCTGCGCTTTACCACCTATGAGTACGTGGAGGAGCGTCCCATCCAGGTGCTCAAGCGGGACGGAGCCACCGAGGAGTTCGATCGGGCCAAGCTCGTGAGGGCGGTGAAGCTAGCCTGTGCCAAGCGGCCTGTTTCACTTTCCGAGATCGAATCCATTGCCGATGAGGTGGAAGACCTTCTTTCCCGACAGGCAGGGGTGGAGGTGCCCAGCCAGGAGATCGGCGAGAAGGTCATGGAGCGGCTCAAGCCGCTGGATCGGGTGGCCTACATCCGCTTCGCCTCCGTCTACCGGAACTTCCAGGATCCCGACGAATTCCAGGAGGTCATCCACGAGATGCAGGAGGGGGCACGTCAGGAGCTTCAGCGGAAGCACCAGGCGGAGCTGCCCCTGAGCTGATTGGCCCGGTCTTTCTCCCATGCCTGCCCATCCCCCTCCCGGTCCGGTCCGACGCAACCCGAACCCCACCGGTGAGATGCCCTTCCTCGATCACCTCGAGGAGCTGCGCTGGCGGGTCCTGTGGTCGGTGGCGGCGCTGGTGGTGGGCACCGGCATCGGCTTCGCCCTGGTTCACTACTTCGGGGTGATGGAACTCCTGATCCGACCGGTGCGGCCCTTCCTCGCGGGGGAGCGACTGGTCTACTTCAATCCGGCCACGCCCTTCTTCATCACCCTGAAGCTGGGTCTCCTGGTGGGGATCATTCTGGCCTTCCCCGTCGTAGTGTATCATGTCTGGGCCTTCTTCTCGCCGGCACTGGAGCCGAGGGAGAAGAAGGTCATCGTTCCCAGCCTCTACTTCGGTCTGGCCCTGTTCACCGCCGGTGTGGCCATGGCCTACTTCTGGGTTCTGCCTCTGGCCCTACGCTTCCTCACGGGGTTCCAGCAGGCCTTCCTGGAGCCCACCATCGAGGTGGGGGAGTATCTGGGCTTCGTGGTCCGTCTGCTGCTGGCCTTCGGATTGGTGTTCGAATTGCCAGTGGTGGTGATGATTCTCTCGGCGCTGGGGCTGGTAACGCCTAGATTCCTCAGGGAGAAGCGGCGGCACGCCATCTTCCTCATCGTGGTGCTGGCCAGCCTTCTCACCCCGGGCGACATCGCCTCCACCTTCCTCATGATCGCTCCCATGATGGTCCTCTACGAAGTGAGCATCGTCATCTCCCAGGTGATTCAGCGGCGGCGTGAAGCGCCCCTTGAGCCCTCCCGGGAGCCGCCTCCGGGCTCGGTGGAGGCTGGGCCGTGAGCGTGCGACGCAGAGCAGTGCGACGCGGTGGTTTCGTGGCGACGGCGCTGGCCGCGCTGCCGCTCCTGGTAGCGGCCGTGCCGACCACGGCGGACCCGGCAGGCGGGCCGGTAGCCGGCTCCGTGGCCACGCCATCCGCGGTGGGTCCCGCGACCATGTCGTTATCGGCCCCGGTAGCCAAGGCGCCGGGCCCAGTGGCCACCGCGGTGCCGGCAGATACGATCCTGTCCAGGGCTGATTCGGCGCGGCTCCGGGTGCTGGAGCGTCTTCGCACCCCGCCCACCGGAACGGGCCCCGGGGCAGCGGCGGACACCCTCCCTGACCTCCCGGAGTTGCCCGATCCGGACCTGCAGGCCGACACGGTGATGGCGGATCCGGAGGCAGTGGACCGGCAGGTGGAGGACACTGTGGCCGTCCCCGGCGCCCGCCCGGGGGCTCCTGCCCGGGATCGCCGACCCACCCCGCCCACCGAGCTCCCCGCCGGCGCCGACTCCATCATGAGGGCGCTGGCGCAGCTTCCCGGCTACTCGGTAGCGGCGTACCGGGGAACCGAGGCGGACTTCGAGGCGGCGGAGCGGCGACTGGTGCTGAGGGGTTCTCCCGACGATCGGGCCCTCTTCTCCGGGCAGGGGAATCGGGTGGAGGCGGATTCCACCATCACCTTCGATGACCGAACGGGGCGGGTTCGCACCACCGGGCCAACCCTCTTCTCCCCTCAGGAAGGGGATCCGGTAGAGAGTTCTGCTCTCATCTTTGATCTGGAGGGGCGACGGGGAACGGCTCCGGCCGCCCGGACCACCTTCACGGAGGCGGCGACCTGGTTCGTCCGGGGGGATCTGGATTCGGTGGAGGAGGGGCGCCTCTTCGGCAGTCGCGCCCGCTTCACCTCCTGCGACCACGACCCGCCCCACTCCTTCTTCGAAGCCTCCCAGGTGAAGATCGTGGCCAACCAGGTGCTGGTGGCCCGGGGGGTCCGGATGTACGTGGAAGATGTGCCGGTGCTCTGGCTCCCCTTCCTGGCCCAGAACCTGGGCTCCGGGCGGGCTTCCGGGCTCCTGACCCCGGCCTTCTCCCTCAACGACGTGGTACGTACGTCATCGGGCTACAACCGTCGAATCTCCAACATCGGCTACTACTGGGCCATGAGCGAGTATTCCGACGCTACCCTGGCGCTGGACTGGTTCTCCAACAACTACCTGGCCCTCACCGGCGGCGTTCGGTATCGGTGGCGAAGCCAGTTCCTGGATGGGAACGTGAACCTCCGGCGTTTCTGGCGGGAGACGGGGCAGCAGGAGTTCGGACTCGACACCCGGCACAACTGGGAGATCTCGGAGCGTACCCGGGCAAATGTGTCGGGTCGGTTCATCACCAGCTCCGAGTTCGTGAACCAGAACTCCTTCGACCCGCAGGAGCTGACCCAGACCATCAACTCCGAGGCGGGGTTCAGCCATCGCTTCTCGTGGGGAAATCTCTCGGTGTCGGCGAACCGCCGGCAGCACCTGAGCGACGATCGGGTGGACATGAACCTCCCGACGGCGAGTCTGAACGTGAACACCATGACGCTCTTCCCGGCGCCGGTTCAGTCCGCCTCGTGGTACAACAACCTGACGCTGGGTGGGGGGATGAGGGTGAGCCGGGACGTCTACGAGCGTCCTTTCCAGCCCGATACAGCCTTCGTCCTTAACCGGGCCGACGAGGTGCGTACCCGGGCCCGGGCCAACGCCTCCGCCGGACTCGGCGACTTTTCCCTTTCCGGGAGCGTGGACTTCAGCGAGACCCTTTTCGCCGATGTGCCCATGGGGCTCTTTGAGCGAACTCCCGGGGATGAGGCTACAGCCAGCATGCGCCGCTTCGGCGGGTTCACCACCGGGGACGGGCTTCCTCCGGCGCTGGATCCCTTCCTCCAGAGCGATTTCATGGGGGATCCCCGGGGGCTCTTCGATGTGGAGAGTGCCCAGATCAACTGGAATACGAGCCTGTCGTACCGGTTGAACCTCATCGGCTCCACCACCTTCAGCCCCAATGTGTCCATCTCCGGGGAGACGCTCCGGCACGACACCATCCCCGACGCCATGAGCTTCGTTTCGGGGCCGAACCGGATCTCGGCGGGGGCGAGACTCCAGACGGACATCTACGGTTTCTACCGGGGAATCGGGGGCTTCGACGCCATCCGCCACAAGGTCACCCCGGCCATCACGTACTCGTACTCTCCGGAGGTGACTCCCTCCGAGCTTCAGCGCCAGGTGTTCGGGGCCCGGGCGGCCCGTCCCCGGAAGATCCTGACGGTTGGCTTCAACCAGACCTGGGAGGCCCGGGTCTCGGAGAGGGAAGAGGAGCGGGCGCCGCGGCGGGAAGACCCTCCTGTGGAGGATCCTGCCGTGGAGCCGGATGATCCCGATGAGGTGGTGCCCGGAGTCCCGTCGCCGGATGATCCCGATGTGGTCATGGATCCCGACGATCCGTTGGCGGAGCCGGAGGATCCCCAGGACGTGCCCACCATCCTCCCTGGTGAGGGTGATCCGGAAGACGGACCTCGGCGGGCGCCGCGGGCCCAGATCGTGAACCTCCTGGCGTTGAACACCACCGCCATCACCTACGACCTGGTGGAGGCCGACTCCACTGGCCGTTTCATCGACGGCTTCACCACCACCCGGCTGAGCAACACGGTTCGCTCCGATTACCTGAGGGGGCTGGATCTCTCCTTCGAGCACGACCTCTTCGAGGATCCGGGCCGGGTGGGTGGTGAGAACGGGGAGGGGGCGGGCCCCGGGCGCCGCTTCGCCCCGCACCTCTCTCGGGTGAATCTGGGATTCCAGCTCAACCAGGATTCGCGGGTCATCCAGACGCTGAACCGCTGGTTCGGCGTGGGTCCGGACGAGGATCCCGGGCACGATGATCATGACCACGATCACGATCACGACGAGGACCGCGGGCCCTCTCCCGAGGAGGAGGACGACTGGGATGGGCCGCCTCCAGGGACGGGTCCCGACGGCTTCGACCAGAACCGGATCGTTCCGGATCGGGACGGTGCCCGGGGGGCCACCCGCGGGGAGGGCTGGAATGCCCGCATGCGCTACAGCCTGAACCGGCCCAGGGAGGGAGGGCCCGGTGCCGGAATGGGGCGAAACGAGCAGCTCCAGTGGGACCTCTCTTTCGCTCCCAGCCCGAACTGGGCGGCCACCTGGCGCTCCGCCTACAATCTGACGGAGAACCGGTTCGCCGATCACGATGTACGACTGATCCGGGACCTGCACGAGTGGGAGGCGTCATTCGGGTTCCGCCAGACGGTTCGGGGCAACTGGTCCTTCACCTTCGAGGTGGCCCTCCGGGCGAACCGGGATCTGAGCTTCGACTACCAGCAGCGGGACTCGGCGGGGGCCGGTCGGGGCCTGCGCTAGCCTGGGGGGGCTCCGGCGACGGAGCACGGCAAGTGTGGCAAAGGGTGAGGGAGGGCGGAGTCTGTGGACCCGACATTGGGGGCCCTGCCCCGCCGTCCCCGCGGTGTCCGAAGGGTGTCCCCTCAAGGGGACAATGGGAGGGCCTGATTCCGGGAGAACCCGGCCCTTCCGCCTTCGGCACACCTCGTGCTCCCATGGGCGTCGAGACGAACGTTCCAACCGGGAGGCGACGATGTCCAGGATGCGACGGCGGAAGCGGTGGTGGCTCGGGGGAGTGGCGGCGGCGCTCCTGGCTCTCGTCGCCTGCGAAACGTCGGAAGTGCTGGTGCCGGTAGACGGGAGTGGGAGCGTATCTCCACCCCGGAACCTGGACGTCACCTACTACGCCGGCGCCGTCCTTCTGACCTGGGACCTCCCGGTCCGGTGGGACGACGAGTTCTTCCGAATCTACGGGCGGCGCGTCACCGACAGCGACTTCTTCCTGGTGGCCGACGTGACGAATTGCTCCGACGGTGCCTGCTCCTACTCGGATCGGAACGTGGTGCCCAACGTCACCTANGAGTATTACGTGGCGTCGGTGGATCCACGCTCCGGCGCCGAGGCTCCGTCCGCCTTTTCGGTGGAGNTTTTCGTGCCCCGTCCGGACCCACCCCCGGTCCCCGGTGAGGTGGAGGCCATCGCCCTGGACAACGCCATCTTCCTGCGCTGGAATCAGGCGTCCCGGGCTGTGGACGACTTCCACTTCTATCGGGTCTACCTGGAGGAGACCGACGGGGGGAGCTTCCTCCTGGGTGAGACCGACTCGGAAGGGTTCCTGGATCTCCTGGTTCAGAACGGTGCCACCTACCGCTACTTCGTGACGGCGGTGGATCGGCAGGGGCACGAGAGTGGCGGCAGCTTCCTGACGGAGGCGACGCCGCGACCCGACTTCCGGGGGGAGCTACTCTATGCCTTGGAGGATCGACCCAGCCAGGCCGGGTTCATCTTCCGGGAGAGTGAAGACCTGGACCCGGTGGTGTCCGGGACCGATCCGGCCCGCCACTTCCACGTGGAGATCGACGCGGACGGCTGGTGGCTCGTCCCCGGCCCCGGCGTGCAGGTGCATCAGGATAGCTGGTTTACAACGAGCCTCCGGTGCGGTCCCGCCGCCGACGCCGGATGCACCGATCTGAGGGTGGCGCCCCTGGCGGGCTATGGAACCCAGGACATGCAGCTCGTTCCCGAGCTGAGCTACGTCCTGCGTGTCCCGGCTCAGGGGGGAGGATGGCGCTACGGAGTCATCCGGGTGAGCCATGTGGGGTTTGCCCAGGACGGCGCCATCGTCATTTTCGACTGGGCCTACCAGCTACAGGTGGGCAACCCGGCGCTTTCCCCTGTGCCGGACGCACCTATCTTCCGAGAATAGGGGGATAGCGGGATCGGTGAAGGGTCCCCCGAAACCTCAGGAGCGTGGCCGTTGTCCATCAAGATCGAGAAGCTGAAGCGGAAGGCCCGGGAGCACGAGCAGCGGGAGGAGTGGTCCCAGGCGCTGGAGCTCTACCAACGGGCGCTGGACGAGTCCGTGGACCAGGACGACACGGAGATCGCTCTCCACAACCGGATCGGCGATCTCCAGATCCGCCTAGGGGACCGGGAGGGCGCCGCCACGAGCTATGAACGGGCCATCGACCTCTATCTGGAGGGCGATCTCCCCAACAACGCCATGGCGGTGTGCCGGAAGCTCCAGCGTAACGCCCCGGATCGGGCTTCCACCCTCCTGCGCATGGGACAGATCCGGATCCAGCAGGGATTCGTGGTGGATGCTCGCCAGAACTTCCTGAGCTACGCAGAGGCCCAGGTGGCGGCAGGGCAGGGCGAGGAGGGGCTGCGAGCACTCGAGGAGTTCGCGTCCCTGGCTCCCGAGGACGTCCAGGTCCGAGTGTTCCTAGCCACCTTCCTGGAGCAGCAGGATCGTACCGACGAGGCGGTGGAGCACCTCCGAGCCGCCTACCGCCACCTCAGGGAGCAGGGTGACGACCAGGAGGCGGCCGATGTCCGAACCCGGGTGCAGGAGATGGCGCCCGGTGTGGATGTGGAAGCGGAGGCGCTCTCCCGGGAGGCGGCGGAGGCGGCGGAGGCATCCCAGGAGGAGAGCTTCGCCGATCTTCCCATGGAGTGGCCGGAGGCGGAGGTCCCCGAGGAGGGGCAGGGGAAGGGAGAGTGGGACGACCTCCTCAGCGGGGATGACGACCCCCTCGCCGGGGGCGACGGCCTGATCAGCGAGCGTGACGAACACCGGACCGGGGGCGGCGACCCTCTCGGTGGGCATATGGTGGAGCTGGATCCGGCGGAGGGTGGACCCGCCGATCTGGAGGGG
>SL_5KL_010_SEDDRAFT_10000533_pt1 | contig 24369 bp, 22 predicted proteins | sample SodLakKL_010_SED_FD_9118 | JGI IMG/M metagenome (IMG submission 9118) | reverse complement strand
AACGACCAACGATTACATACTGGACTCTGTGGCGCGCTATCCGGCACGGCTGGTCGGGTTCTGCTCTGTCCAGCCAGAGGCAGGAGATGCCGCCGTGGCCGAGCTGGAGCGATGCGCGGAGGGCGGGGCCCGGGGGGTCGGCGAGCTAAGGTCGGATGTGCAGGGTTTCGACCTGGCCGACGAGAAAACGATGAGACCCCTGGTCGACGGTGCTCTGGAGCACGGCCTGATCCTTCTCACCCACTCCTCAGAGCCGGTCGGTCACCACTACCCCGGCAAGGGCTCGATTACACCGGACAGGCTGTACTCCTTTGTCACAGCTTTCCCCGGTCTCACTGTCGTCTGCGCTCACTGGGGCGGGGGACTGCCCTTCTATGCATTGATGCCCGAGGTGAAAAAGGCTCTTGCCGATGTCTTCTTCGACACCGCAGCCACTCCTTTTCTCTATCAACCCCGGATCTTCTCACACGTCAGCAGTATCATAGGTAGCGATCGGATACTGCTCGGTACCGACTATCCACTGATGCACCAGGAGCGGGTGATCGACCAGATCCGGACATCGGGACTCTCAGAGGAGGACCAGGATGATATCCTGGGTGCCAGCGCAGGAAGGCTGCTATGCCGGACTGAAAGGAGGAGAGATGCCGCAGAATGCTGATGAGATAAGGTCATTTATCGCGATTGAGCTGTCCGACGAGGTGAGGAATGGCCTCTCCCGCCTGAGGAAGGAACTGAAGAGGGATGAACACAGGTTCGTCAAATGGGTTGACCCGGAGGGTATCCATCTCACCCTCAAGTTCCTGGGTAACATACCTTCCCGACGGGTGACGGAGATAACCGGTGCTATAGAAGCAGCGGCGAGAGGGATTCCTCCCTTCGGCCTGGAGATCTCAGGGCTGGGAGCCTTTCCCCGCCTGGAGCAGATCCGGATTCTCTGGGTCGGAGTCGGCGGCGAAGTGGACAGGCTAAAGGATCTGCAGCAGCGCATCGATGCCGGGCTCGCCACGCTGGGCTTTGCCAGAGAGGAGCGCCCCTTCACACCACACCTTACCCTGGCTCGCGTCAGGAAGGAAGCATCCCCCTCGGAGAGAAGGAGCCTGGGCGAGCTTGTCAGAACTGCCGTCTTCGAAGACAGATATGAGGCACGGGTGGAGACCATCAGCCTGATGAGGAGCCAGTTGACGCCCGCCGGAGCGATCTACACCCGGCTGTCGGAAGTCCGGTTGAGCGACTAGTCCCGAGCAATGGCTCCGCCGATCCCCTATCGCTTCACAGCCCTATGATGGCGCCAATCCCGGGCGCAAAATATACCAATCGCCGCCTGACCTGCCTTGCAGTCGATTAATCAATGTTATATACTTGATTATTCCGAAACACACAAATTAACTGGGGAGGTGGACCTTGGAACACTATTCATTGCCTAAGTGCCAGAAATGCGAGAAGGGAGAACTGGTGCCTCTATCTGACTTCGGTAGTCAAGGGGCACCAATTCACTACAAGGCCTGGGTATGCACTCATCCTGATTGCGCTTTCAACATAAAGATCAGGAACGGGGAAGTGTACGTAAACGAGCCTATTCTTGATGGAGCGCTCCACAGTCGCACGCGCCGGGACTACGCTCCATAACAGAGGCTTTGCTTCGATTAGGCAGACTGGTTGAGCTGGCGGTTGACTCCTTCTTTCCTCGGCGTTGTGTTGGCTGCGGGAGGGTGGGTGTTTTCGTGTGCCCCGGATGCCGCGGACGAATGCCGAGGTTGCTTCCTCCCATCTGCCCTAGATGCGGCAGACGTCAGGCCAGCGGTATCGTATGCCCGGATTGTCGGCAGCGAAAGACAGACATCGACGGCATTCGCTCGGTATTCATCCTGGATGATGTGACACGAGAAGCCGTTCATCAGATGAAGTATCGGAACGTGCGTTCGCTTTCCCCTTACCTGGCCGGGTTTCTGTCTGACTACATTGGATCACACGACCTGCATGGCGAGATGCTGTTGCCTGTACCCCTGCACCCCAGACGCCTGCGGCAGAGAGGATACAACCAGTCGGCTTTGCTTGCGAAGGAACTGGGCAGGCGAACCGGCCTGCCCGTGACTGAGGGCTGTCTGATACGCGTCAGGCAAGCACAACCCCAGGTGCGGGCGGCGCATCTGGAGGAGAGGCGGCGCAATGTGGCCGATGCCTTTGTCTGTCTGGATGACAGAGTTAGAGGCAAAGGAGTCATCGTCATAGACGATGTATGCACCTCTGGAGCCACGCTCGAGGCCTGCGCGACAGCTCTCAAGAACAGTGGTGCAGCATCCGTCTGGGGACTGACCCTGGCGCGCGAGAAACACAGATGAAGGAGGAGAAATGGAGTTAGAGATCATCGCCAAGAACAACCTGGAGATTTCCGAGACGGTAGAGACCTACGTTCAGAAGAAGATCGGGAAACTGAGCCGTTACCTGCCCACGATTACGGAAGGCAAGGTCGAGATCTCTCACGAAGGTGCGAAGATGCCCGAGCACCGCTACACAGTACAGGTGACACTCGACAGCAGAGGTGTACTCATCAGAGCTCAGGAGAGGTCGGGCGACGTTCGCACCGCCATCGACAGAATATCGGATGTCCTTTCCAAGAGGATCGAGCGATACAAGGGCAAGCTGTATGACAAGGGCAGAGGCGTTTCTCTCACCCGACAGGAGGCCAAGATCGATGTTGATGAGGCCGAGGCTCCCAGGAGAGTCGTGAAGGGCAAGCGCTTCATGGTGAAGCCCATGCCTGTGGATGAGGCTGTGAACCAGATGGAGCTTCTGGGGCACGACTTCTTCCTGTTCACAGATTCCGATACCGACTCGATCAACCTGTTATACCGGCGTAAAGACGGTAACTACGGCCTGATCGAGGCGAGCCAGGGATAGAGGATATCGTGCACTCAAATCGCCGCGTCAGTGGAACGAAGGCGAATACAGCATAGTTGCCGGCTCTGTCTGTGAGGAACTGCTCACAATGATGGAGACTTGAGAGGATCTGGTGGAGCTGATGGGATTCGAACCCACCACCTTCTGACTGCCAGTCAGACGCTCTCCCAACTGAGCTACAGCCCCACTCCTCCGCAGAATATAGCAGAACGGCATAGCGAACTCAAGTCAGACGTTCAGGCCGAGCCAGTGCAGGATGGACCGCAGGCCGAAGTACCCCAGGTAAGCGAGTATCATATTCTTGACCGTCCTCCCCGCCCATGTCGCCAGGAAGAACTTGAGCCAGCCAAAGCGCAGCATGCCCATGAACACCGCAAAGGGGTAGTAGATGGGGGTAATCAGTGCCGCCAGCAAGAACACGGCCTTCGAGCCGTAGCGCTCGACCATGCGGCTCAGGCGAAGGTATAGCCTGCCATCGCGGTTGCCGAATAGACCGCCTCCGCCGTATCCCGTGAAGTAAGCTCCCGTAGCCCCTATAGCCTCACCGATCCCGGCCACGGCACCGACTATGGCGGGATTGAGCACCCCTCCCAGGGTGAACGTGAACACTATGCCAAATCCGGGCAGGACGAAGGTGCCCGAGGTGATTACGTTGATGCCGAAGCAGCCGACATAGCCCCACCGCGACATCTGGAGGACATAATCCCGGTGCAGGATGATGAGGACACACAGGACTACAGTGATGCCTACGGATAGTCCGCCTACTAAGGCCTCTCGCTTAGTGGGTCTCCTCATCCGCACCTATTATACAGCAAAAAACAGAGAGTGAAGCTAGTACTTGCACGACGCATGTCAACTGCAGTCATGGCCAGTACGTCAGCCTAAGAAGTTGACTCAGATCACCTCAGCATCGCCACATAGCTGTTGAGGGGAACACCGATGGACCGCGCCACCGGCAGGCACTTGGCCTTGAGGCAGTGGAAGAACCTCCCTTTTGCGGGAAGCTCCGACAGCGCCTCGTAGTGTCCCATGCCCTTGGCGAATACCAGGTCGGCCGATTCAAACTCCCTTAGGAACTCGATGGAGGCCTGCGAGAAGACCACCCCGGGTGAGGCTACGCCCGAACTGATCACACTGCCGAAGTCGCCCTCCAGGCCTGTCTCCTTCACGTCATCCAGCGTCAGATCGTTCTGACAGGGCTCGGGCTTCACGACATAGATCACATCGGCATACTGCTTCAGCCTGTTGACCAGGGGCAGATCGAAGTAGATCTCGCCTGCGTTGTCGGCCAGGTACAGAACCCGGCGCCCTTCACTCAGTACTGTCAGAAGGCGCTCCACGTCATCTATGGCGAAATCGACCGGCCTCCTAAGATCATCTCTGACGACATCGAAGTCCCTGAAGTAGTCGATGGCGTTCGCAGCAGCAGCCAGCTGGATATCGACCCGAAGACCACGACCATCCAACTGCCCATCTACCAAAGCCTCGCTGCCGGGCCACTGTGACATCTCAGGATAGAGGTCCCTTGCCAGACTCATCTCGCGTTCCTTCATCGGACTGTACGGGTCATTGTTGCCCGTCATCTCTCTGATCACTTTGTGAATCCTGGAGGCAGCGATTATGGACAACCTGGTGTAGGAGAACTCCTCCTCGAGTATCCTGGTTGCCTCCCGCATGACCCGCTGCCTCAGCGAGGCGTCGCCGGTGGCCAGGTCGACAGCCTGGGAGATCATCCTCTGCAGGCACTCATAGCATCCGGGCGCAGGCTCCATACTCTTTCACAGGCTCCCCCCAGTTGTACCGCCGGCCCCGGCAAATCGAGGCGAACAGTCCGGGTTTCCAACGGGCCCAGGGTGATTCAGCCGGTAGCTTTGCCCCAGCTCTGTCGGGGCGACGAGAGACAACCGGCATTCAGATTTGAGCAACCTATGACGCTGTATTATAATGAATTCGCCATGTTTGAGAAACTGGAACTCATTGAGAAGCGTTATGACGAGCTGGGCGAACTCCTGGCACTGGAGGAGAACGCTACCGACTACAGGCGGCTGCAAGAACTGAGTAAGGAGAGGGCCGACCTGGAGGACATCGTCCTGGCCTACCGTGAGTACAAGAGCAGGGGGACTGAACTGGCCGAGCTGGAAGCCATGCTCGACTCCCGGTCAGATGCCGAGATGACGGCGCTGGTCAAGGATGAGATGAACAGGCTCAGGCAGGAGCAGGACGCGCTCCTCGACCGCCTCAAGCTCGCGCTCACGCCCAGAGATCCCAACGACGAGAAGGACGTCATAGTTGAGATACGTGCCGGCGCCGGGGGAGGCGAGGCCGGCCTTTTCGCAGCCGACCTCTTCCGCATGTATAGCAGGTACGCCCAGGCCAAGCGCTGGCAGGTTGAGATAATCGACAGTAGCGAGAGCGAGATCGGAGGCTTCAGAGAGTTGATATTCGAGGTCAGCGGCAGGGGAGCATTCAGCCGCTTCAAGCACGAGCGCGGCGTACACCGCGTACAGAGGGTACCAACCACCGAGGCTTCGGGCCGGATTCACACCTCTACCGCCACCGTGGCGGTCCTGCCCGAGGCCGATGAGATCGAGCTCAACATCGACCCCGACGACCTGAAGATGGAGTTCTTCCACAGCAGCGGTGCCGGAGGCCAGAACGTGAACAAGGTCACCACGGCGGTCCGCATCACGCACCTGCCGACGGGCATCATGGCTTCCTGCCAGGACGACCGGTCCCAGGTCAGAAACAGGACGAAGGCCATGGCCGTCCTCCGGGCCAGATTGCTCGATCTCGAGCAGCGAAAACAGTCTGAGTCCATAGGCAAGGAGCGGAGGATGCAGGTGGGAAGCGGCCAGCGGGCCGAGAAGATCCGCACCTACAACTTCCCTCAGAACCGGGTTACCGACCACCGCATCAACTCGAGCTTCCATAATCTGCAGCAGATACTGGACGGCGAGCTTGACGAGGTTATCGAGTCCGTATCCAACAGGGAGCAGGTCGAGCAACTCGAAGCAACCTTCGCATGACGTTGCGTGAGGCTCTACAATCGGTCACCAGAACACTGGACGACGCGACGATCGATGATGCCCGTGCGGAGGCCGAGCTTCTCGTGGGCCACGTCCTGAGCATGTCGAGAGCTCAGCTCTATACAGCCCCGGAGAGGAAGTTGACCCCGGCGGAGACGGAGCAACTGGCGGGCCTGGTCCGGCGCCGCCTCGACCGCGAGCCCGCACCCTACATCCTGGGGCATTGCCGGTTCTGCGACATCGATTTCCACGTTGATCGGCGTGCCCTGGTTCCCAGACCGGAAACCGAACTCTTAGTGGAGAAGGCCGTGGAGATCGCCCGCAGGCTTCACGATCCGGGGCAGCATATCTCGATTGCCGATATCGGCACCGGCTGCGGAGCCATCGCCGTCAGCCTTGCCCTGGCCCTGCCTGAGGCCGGAGTCTATGCGACCGACATCTCAGCCTCCGCACTGCAGGTAGCCACGAGGAACTGTCGGCAACACGGGGTTGACGACCGGGTCCAACTCCTTGCCGGAAATCTGCTTGAGCCGTTGCCCCACCCGGTCGACATGATAGTGGCCAATCTGCCCTACATCAGGAGTGCCGACTTCGCCGCCCTGAGCCCCGAGATACGGGACTACGAGCCGATGATGGCACTGGACGGCGGTGAGGACGGCCTGGGCCTGATACGGGAGATGCTGGAACAGGTGCCGCCAAAGCTCAATAACCGGGGATGCTTTCTCCTCGAGATAGGCGCGGGACAGGCCGGCGCGACGACTTCCCTGGTAGACGCACACTTCCCTCACGCCGATGTTGAGTTGCTCCCCGACCTCGCCGGTATCCCGAGGGTGGTAACGGTTGTGCCCCGCAAGCGAGTCTCCAGCCGGCGAGGATTGGAGAAAGGAAAGGAGTAGGATGACAGAGCAGATCGAACTTCTGGCCCGCCTCATCGTGCGGTCGCAAACGATAATCGTGTTCACCGGCGCCGGGGTCAGCACCGAGTCGGGCATACCGGATTTCCGCAGCCCGGGTGGAATCTGGAGCAAATACGACCCCGAGGACTTCACGATTCAGAGGTTCGTGAGCAGCACGGAGGCCCGCAGGTCGTTCTGGAAGATGTCTGCCGAGAGCACACTCCTCGCCGGGGCTGAGCCGAATCCAGCCCACTATGCCATCGCAGAACTCCACGGCCTGGGCAAACTTGACTGCGTCATCACCCAGAATATAGACGATCTCCACCAGAAGTCGGGAGTGCCCGACAACATGGTTCTTGAGTTGCACGGCAACATGCGACGGGTAGTCTGTCTTGACTGCCGGAACAGGTTTCCCCTGCCCGACATGCTGTCGGAAGTCAGCGAAGAGACCCGGGTACCCGATTGCCCCGGTTGCCGGGGAATTCTGAAGCCGGATGCCGTGCTCTTCGGAGAGCAACTGCCGATAGTGACGTTACGGGAAGCCACTCGCCGGGCACAGCAGTGCGACCTCTTCATCGTGATCGGCTCTACACTGATGGTATACCCCGCCGCCTACATGCCGACCTATGCCGCGAGCGCCGGCGCCAGACTGGCCATAGTCAACCTGACCGATACGCCGCTCGACCACGAGGCAGAGGTCGTCATCAGGGGCAGGGCAGGAGAGATCATGCCCGGAGTGATGAACTGCGTGAGGCGGCTCCGGTCATCAGGACCCGACTGACCATCGAAGCCTGTTTCTGAACGGGGAGGGGGACTAGCCGACCGTCCTGCGGATACGCCTGACGTCCTTCGCCCGGGTCGTGGCATCGTCCACTTCGACCAGAACCGCATCGAAGCCGACCCTACCCTTCGCCGCCGGCAGCCGCCGCCATATCTGGGTAAGGAAGCTCTCGATCGCCGGGTCCGGCTCGACCCCTATGACCGAGTCTATCGGACCGACCATGCCTATGTCCGACACATAGGCCGTGCCGCCGGGCAGTATCTGGTGGTCGGTAGTGCCCACGTGGGTGTGGGTTCCGAGCACCGCGCTCACCCGGCCGTCGAGATACTTTCCCATTGCCACCTTCTCTGAGGTTGCCTCGGCGTGAAAGTCAACGATGATGGGAATGGACCTGTCTTCCAACCCGGCGAGCAGTTGATCCATGGCCCGAAACGGGCAGTCGAAGTTCCCCATGAAAACGCGTCCGACGAGATTGACAACCAGCACATTCCCGGCAACCAGGTGTCCTCGACCGGGATTGGGAGGGTAGTTCAGAGGACGGAGCAGGGCAAGCTCGCCGTCCAGGTATGGGACGATCTCCTTGTGGGTCCAGATGTGATTGCCCGAGGTTATGACATCCACTCCAGCATCGAAAAGCTCGCGTGCCGTGCCGAAAGTCAGCCCCAACCCGCCGGCAGCGTTCTCGCCGTTGGCGATCACCAGGTCGACCCCGTGTTCGCTGCACAGCCCGGGCAGCAGGTCGGCCACGGCAGCTCTACCGGGCCTGCCGATGACGTCACCTATGGCCAGTACTCTCATGATTATCTACAGCAGTGCTCTGGAGCGCAGCCCCCCGGACCCCCATCTCGCTACGATCGAGGCGCAGCCCCATACCTGCGGGGCGATACTCGGCCTTCCGGCACAGCCGCCCCCGGACCCTCTGCCCGGAAGTGGCCTACTTGGCGTAGTCTACTGCAGTGGTCTCCCTTATCACCACCACCCTGATCTGGCCGGGGTAGGTCAGGCTCTCCTCGATCTTCTTCGAAATGTCGCGGGCCAGCCGTACCGCAGTCAGGTCGTCGACCTTCTCCGGTTTGACCAGCACGCGCACCTCGCGCCCGGCCTGTATGGCAAAGCACTTGTCCACGCCGGAAAAACCGGTCGCGATGTCCTCCAGGTCCCTTATGCGCTTCAGATACTGCTCCAGCGACTCACGCCTTGCGCCGGGTCTTGATCCGCTTATCGCATCCGCAGCACTGATAACGCAGCCCAGTATGCTGCTGGTAGGCGCCTCACCATGATGCTCGCCAACGGCATTGGCCACATCGGCGTGCTTGTCCCACTGCTTGACCAGATCGGCGCCTATCAGGGCGTGCGGCCCTTCTGTCTGATGGTCCACCGCCTTCCCGATGTCGTGAAGCAGGCCTGCCTTCCTGGCACTACGGGCGCTCACCCCGATCTCGCTGGCCAGCATCCCCGCCAGATGCGAGACCTCCAGGCTGTGAACAAGCACGTTCTGGCCGTAACTGCTGCGGAATCTGAGCTGTCCCAGTAGCTTGATCAACTCGGGATGCAGTCCCGTAACTCCCGCCTCATAGGCAGCCCGTTCACCCTCAGTCTTCACAGTAGCCTCGACCTCCGCCCTGGTCTTGTCCACTATCTCCTTAATACGGGCCGGGTGTATACGCCCGTCAAGAATCAGTTTTCCCAGGGCGACGCGGGCCACTTCCCTCCTGATTGGGTCGAAGCTCGAGACGGTGACCGCCTCGGGCGTGTCGTCGATGATAAGGTCGACGCCTGTGGCCTGTTCCAGGGCCCGGATGTTGCGTCCCTCGCGCCCGATCAGCCGTCCTTTCATCTCGTCGCTGGGCAGTGGAACCGCCGATATCGTCGTCTCCGATACGACGTCAGTCGCACATCTCTGGATCGTCGTGGCCAGGATCCCCTGGACCCTATCGTCCGCCTCCTCCTTTATCCTGGCTTCCCATGCCCTTACCTGTTGCGAGGCCTGGTCCTCAACCTCCTGTCTGAGCATCTGAAACAGGAGGTCCTTTGCTTCTTGTGTGGATGTTCCCGAAATGGACTCGAGCTTTGCTAGCTGCTTCTCTCGTATGCCCTGGAGTTCGGCCGTGGTGTTCTCGAGTTCCTTCTTGTGTTGCTCCAGTTCGCGCTCGCGCCGCTCCAGCCCCTCTACCTTCCGCTCCAGAGCCTCTTCCTTCTGGTTGACGCGCTTCTCGATTCTCTGGATCTCGAGACGCCGTTCCTTGCTCTCGGCCTCGGCCGCGTTGCTTACCTTGACGGCCTCTTCCCGCGCCGCGCGGAGTACCTCGTTATGCTTGGTTACTGCTTCATCTAGTAGTTTCTTGGCCTCGCTTCTTGTTCTCTGAATCTCCCGGTTGGCTACTAACTGTTTGATGAAGTATCCAACAAGCATGCCCAGGATAAGAGCAAGGGCGATGATTATGTAAAGATATTGCTCCATTTTCCCTCTTTATGCGGTTGTAATCGTAAATGCAGAACATTTCACGCCAATGATAACCTCTTTGCCCTGCCAAGGTCAACCGCCGATGCGAACGACCTGCCCGCATGGCCGGGCACCTCTCTACATGCAGCGTGATTGCCCAACCCGGCAGCCTCAGGTGTCTTGCCCTTTTCGCCGGGATGCTCTATTCTAAGAAACAGCGCCTTTGCTGAAACAGCGCTTAACAGAAGGAGGAACCGTAATGGACGAAGAGAGGATTTCCCAGCACGAGTCCGTACGCCGGATGTACGACAGGATCAAGAAGGACGGCATGACCAACATCTGGGACAGGTACGAAGCACAGGGGATGGGAGGCAACCCCGACCAGCGCTGCCCCTTCTGTATGGGAGGAGTGCGCTGCGACTTCTGTTCAAACGGACCGTGCCGGGCTGATGTTGCCAAAGACAAGAGGGGCGTCTGCGGCATTACGGGAGACGGCATGGCAATGCGTATGATGCTGCTCCGAAACGTCATGGGGGCATCGACCTACCAGTACCACGCCGACCAGACGGTCAAGACCCTCAGGGCCACTGCACAGGGCACGACTCCCTTCCACATCAGTGAGCCCGAGAAGCTCAGGAGCTTCGCCGCCCGGCTCGGCATAGACACGTCGGGATCGGACGAGGAGATCGCCCTTAGCCTGTGCGACTTCGCCGAGGCCGACTTCAACAGGAAATACTACGAGCCCAGCAGGATCGTGGAACTCCTGGCCCCGGAGGAACGCAAGGAGGCCTGGAGAAAGCTGGACATCTTCCCGGGCGGCATCTACGGCGAGATGATGCTGTCCACGAGTTCCTGCCTGACCAATATCGACGGCTACTACGCCAGCCTCGCGCTCAAAGCCATGCGGCTGAGCATAGCAATGGCATACCAGAGCCAGATCGTCAACGAATACTGCCAGGACATCGTCTTCGGCATCCCCCGCCCGCACAGCATGCGGGTCGACCTGGGGGTACTGGACCACGACTTCGTCAACGTACTGCCCAACGGGCATGAGCCGTTCCTGGGCTTTGCCATGGTGCAACTGGCACGCAAACCGGAGTGGCAGGAGAGGGCGAAAGCCGTGGGAGCCAGGGGTCTACGCATAATCGCCAACATAGAGACCGGCCAGGAGATGGTCCAGAGGTGGGAGATGGACGATGCCTTCTACGGCTTTACAGGCAACTGGATTATGCAGGAGGCCATCCTCGCCAGCGGCTGTGTCGATCTCTTCGTCTGCGACATGAACTGCTCCATGCCCGTCGACCCCCTCTACGCGCAGCAGTACAGGTTCAAGCTCGTACCGGTGAGCGAACTCGTATCCTTTGAAGGTGTGACAGACCGCATCAACTACGTGCCGGAGAAGGCTCAGGAGCAGGCCGCCCAACTATTGCAGATGGCGGTGGACAACTTCGCGGAACGCAGGAAGTCAGTCGAGCCGATCACTCAACTGCCTGCAGGAGAGGCAGTGGTCGGCTTCTCCACGGAGAGCATCCTCGACGCGCTGGGCGGAACCCTCGACCCTCTACTGGGAGCGATAAAGGACGGGACTATAAGAGGCGTGGCCGGCCTCGTATCCTGCACGACGCTCAGGGACACCGGACAGGACGTCCACAGCGTTCGCGTGGCCAGGGAGTTGATCAAGAGGGACATCCTCGTGCTGTCCATGGGCTGCGGGAACGGCGCCATGCAGGTTGCCGGGCTTTGCAGTCCGGAGGCGAAGCAATACGCCGGCCCCGGACTCAGCGGGCTCTGCCAGGGTCTCGGCATTCCTCCTATCCTCAGCTACGGAACCTGCACCGACACCGGCCGTCTGGGCGACCTGCTGGCTGCCGTATCCGGTGCCCTGGGAGACGTCCCCATACCCGACCTCCCCGTGGCCGCCGTCGCCCCCGAGTACATGGAACAGAAGGCCACCATCGACGCCGTCTACGCCCTCGCTCTCGGTCTCTACACCTATGTGAACCCGGTGCCCCCGGTGACCGGCGCACCCAACCTCGTCCGCCTGCTCACGGAGGACTGCCGGGAGTTGACCGGCGGCATACTGAATGTCGATACTGACCCGGTGAAGGCGGTCGATGGAATAGTGAACCACATCGAGGCCAATCGCAAGAAACTGGGCATATGAGATCACAATCTCGACTCAGGATGGTTGAACCGAAACACAGACGATGCTACAAGGAGGTCGCAACATGAAAGTACTGGGCATAATGGGAAGTCCGCGCAGAGGCAGCAACACCGATATCCTCCTCGACAAGGCCCTGGAGGGTGCCGCGCAGGCGGGAGCCGAGGTCGAGAAGGTGCTGATCTCCAAACTGAAGATCACACCATGCCTCGAGATATACGCCTGTCTCAAGGACGGCAACTGCTCGATCAAGGATGACATGCGGGAGCTCTACGATAAGCTCGTCGAGGCCGACCATGTCATCCTGGCCTCGCCGATATTCTTCTACGGCATTACCGCCCAGGCCAAGGCACTGGTGGATCGCAGCCAGGCGCTCTGGGTGCGAAAGCACGTCCTGAAGACGTTAGGGGAGGACAGGCGTGAGCGCAGGGGGCTCTTCATCTCGGTGGGAGCGACAAAAGGCGAGAAGCTCTTCGACGGCGCAGTGCTCACCGTCAAGTACTTTTTCGATGCCATAGACGTCAAGTACGCCGGCGACCTGCTGATCAGGGGGGTGGACGACAGGGGTGAGATAGCCGAGCACCCGGGGCACCTCGAAGACGCCCTCCGCCTCGGCCGGGAGCTGGTTGCGGGCGTCTGAGACTCTCACTTGACACGGTCTGGTTCACAGGGTTTCTGTGGATATCGGACTGATCCTAGCATTCGGGAGCGCGACAACCGCCGGGATCGGCTGGTATAATGTTACATAGTATGCCGCCTTCTACCTGCAGGAAGAGGAGAACCTGCGTATGAAGCCTAACAAGAGGAAAGCAAAGCCCAGAATGTGGAAACTCACCGGGAGAAGATGGGGAATCGTTGGGGCGGCCGCCCTGGCGGTGGTGCTGGTCCTTGCCATCATGATGATGCCCCGGGGAGAGGTGGCGGCCTGGGTGAATGGCGAGAGGATAACTCCGCAAGAAGTAGAGGAGACGCAGGCAAGGTACAGGGCATACGACATGACCATCAGCTACGATCAGGCCCTCGAGCATATGATAACTGAGATGATCCTATTCCGGGAGGCCGAGAAGGGCGGCTACCTGCCCACACTTGAGGACGCGGAGTCCGAACTGGACGCGCAACTCAGGATGAGGGGTTTGACTAAGGAAGATCTGGAGGCACGACTGGACATGTTCGACATCCCCTACCAGGAACATCTGGAGGATTTTCGCAGGGAGATGGCGATCCAGGATTACCTGGACGCCGTTGTGGAGGTGCCCGAGGTCACCAGGGAGGAAGTCGAGCAACACTATGCCTATCTGAAGCAGACTGTCCCTGAAGACCAACTCGCGCCGCTTGAGGAGATAGAGGCTCACCTCATCATGGAACTGGAGCAGGAAAAGCACCAGGAGGCCGTCTCGGACTTCATCGAGGAACTGAAAGAGAAGGCCAGCATCAAGTACGGGTCACCGGGGTAGCAGAAGAAGGAGATTTTGATCGTGGCCTGACGGCGGGGAGTACGTGCAAACATGCGACCTGACGGACGCGAAGTCCATAGAAACTCATAGAGACATGTGTCAACACGGGTGCGGAATCTGTTGATACGTAGTAGCGCGGCAGTCTGCCCATCTTAACGCCCTCTTAACGTTCGGCGTTGTCATTATGCCATTCAACTGGTATATAATGGACCAGGCTTGTCGAATCTCGATCGCGCGAGGCCGAGCGACTGCTGAGGAGACGGAACATCATGAAGGTAGATCCGAGAAGATGGCAACTCGCCGGGGGAATATGGGGAATCGTCGGCGTGGCCGCCCTGGCGGTGGTGCTCGCGCTCGTCGTCATGATGATACCGCGTGCCGAGGTGGCGGCCAGGGTGAACGGCGAGAAAATACTCGTAGAAGATGTGCAGCAGATAGAGGAGCAGTATCGACAACAGGGTATGTCGATCTCGTTCGACCAGGCTCTCGATCAACTGATAACTCAGAAGTTGCTGTACCAGGAAGTCAGGAACGAGGGGTATGCGCTGAGTACGAGCGACGCGGAGTCCGAACTGGAGGCGCAACTGGCAGCGATGAACATGACCAGGGACGACCTCGATATGCAGTTGCAGTTACAAGGCATCTCCTATGAGGAATTCCTGGAGGGGTTTCGCACGGGTATGTCCATTCAGAACTACCTGCAGGCCGCTGTAGAGGTTCCCGAGGTGACCGAGGAGGAGATCGAGGAACTGTATGACTACTACAGGCAGATGATCCCGGAGGAAGACCTCCCGCCACTCGAGTATGTAAGAGCCGACCTAGTAATGGAACTGAAGCAGCAGAAGCGCTTGAAAGCTGAGTCTGACTTCATCGACGAACTCAGAGACAAGGCCGACATCGAATACGTGGAATCCAGTCCGTAGCGGTTAGCGTCCACATGCCCGGTGTGGCCGGTGCCGCCGGTCGCGACTAATAGTTCTGAGACCCGGATCACAATAGGTGTTCCCGGCTAACAGTGCGTGCTCTCCCACGTGTACATCCGACCGACAAACAGAGCGCAGGCCACCGGAGTTCCTGTGGCTATTCCCGCAAGGATTCCAGGAACTCCAGCACCATGCCGTTGAACTGATCGGGGTCTTCCTCCATAGGCAGGTGCCCGACGCCGGGCATAATGTGAAACGAGGCGCCAGGGAGCCGGTCCCTCCACCGGTCGATGGATGTCCGGCTTATCCAGGTATCATGTTCTCCCCAGATGATCAGGGTCGGGAAATCGAGGCCCTCCAGAGCGAATGTGACGGCACTCCTGCGCATGTCCCTGGTCATGGCCAGCAGCGAGCCCGACCAGCGACCGGCCACTATTCGATTGTAGTAGCCATCGAAGACTTCTTCTGTGACCACGTCCCGGTAGTAGGCGCTCTCCAGAATCGCCCTTACACGCTCTCTCGTCGCGTAGCGGCTGAGGAATACCTCGCCCCACCTTTTGAATGGAGGAAACCTGAGTATCGTTCCCAGAGCGGAAGACCTCTCCTGCACACCGACCGCGCCGGACACGCTTATCAGACCCAACACCCTCTGAGGATACAGGTGGGCGAGATGCAGCATAACGCTGGTGCCCATGCTGTGCCCTACGACATAGGCCTGCTCAACGACCAGTTGTGTAAGCACCTCCGCCACCAGTTCCGCCTGTGCCGGATGTGAGTGATCCGACCCGAACTCCTTGTGAGAAAGCCCGAACCCCTTGAGGTCCAGGCTGACCACCCTGTAGCCATGCTCGGCAAAGAAGCGGGCGTTGTGCCGCCAGGAGAACGTGGATCCCCCGAATCCATGGATGAGCACTATTGTCGGTCCGGACGCTTCCGGGTTGTCCTCTTCCACATAGATCGAGGCTCCGTCGACGTCGAGAAAGCGGCCGTTATCACGGACCAGAGCTTCGCGCGGCACACTTGCCTGTCCCCTGCCCAGGGGTATCAGGTAGGGAACGACGAAGAGAAGGATGGCCAGAACCAGCATTAGGTAGGTGACGATAGTCCACCTGCGGCTCTTCGGCCGTAGTCTTATCACGGGCGTATTATACTACGCCAGGCGCCGTCATACCTGCCGGTGACCGGCCGCAGACGGGAGCATTGTGTGATATCATGAGTGCCCACCCGTGCAGGCCTGTCCCGGCTGACCGGGCGGACATCGGCGTACGAGGGAGAACATGGTCGGTATCGACAGAAACCACCTGCTCCGAACGAACAGGATACTGTGCTGGATTCTGGCGGCACTCCTGGTTATCGCCTCGATTTCGGCTGCTCCCGGCACCACAGACGGCCGACCGGCCGCGAACGAAGAACTGCATTTCACCATACTTCACACAAACGACCTGCATTCCGCCCTCATACCCCACTCGCCGGCCGTCGACTATCATCCCGGGCCGGACAGCAGCGCTGTAGGAGGATTCGCACGCCTGGCCACCGCCATTGAGGAGATCCGCGCGAACAGGATCGCCCATGAGGAACCCGTCCTGCTCCTCGATGCCGGCGACTTCCTGGGTGGTTCAGCCTTCGCCTGGCTGGCACTCCGGGGCCACTCTCCAGAACTGACCCTCATGCAGAGGATGGGATACGATGCCGTTGTGCTCGGCAACCACGAATACGACTACGGCCCTGATGTTCTGGCCCAATACCTCCTGGCGGCCGGGTATCCCGAGGCCCACCCGAAGACACTGCTGCTGGCCTCCAACACCGACGCGCCCGAGGATCATCCGCTGGCCGCCCGCGACCTCTACAGGAACACAGGACTGTTTGAACTGGCGAACGGCCTGAGGATAGGTGTCTTCGGTCTGATGGGAGAGACCGCCGTGCTGGTGATAGCGGACGCCGGCGAAGTGGTCTTCACCGACCCTTACGAGGCGGCCCGCCGGGCGGTGGACGAACTGAGGCGACAGGAGGCCGACATAATCGTGGGCATCACCCACTCGGACCTCGACGAAGACCGTAAACTGGCACGCGAGGTTGAAGGCATCGATGTGATCGTGGGCGGACACTGCCATAACGCCCTGCACCAGCCGATCCAAGAAGACAGCACTATCATCGTGAAGGCGGGCCAACTGGGAGAGTACCTGGGGCAACTGGAACTGGCATACGACCCGAAGGCCGGCCAGCTGCGGGTTCGTAACGAGGAGAACAACCTGCCATTCCTGGTCCCCATTGACGGCAGCTTTGCCTGCCATCCCGAGATCGAGGCCCTTGTCTCGGAGTACAGCATCATCCTGGATGCGTACGTGAGTGAGGTGACCGACGGCACGTTCGAAGACATCATGAGCACGGTGGCGAGGTCGGACTTCGTCCTGTCCAATCAACCGGCTCTGAGCGAGACGCCGCTCGGCAACTTCGTTACCGACGCGATGCGCCTGGTCGCCCAGGAGGTCACCGGCAAGAGGGTCTACATCGCAACCCAGGCCGGCGGCAGCATCCGCAAGAGCCTCTACCCGGGCACCATGGAGCATTCGGAGGGAAACATCACCTTCTACGAGATAGTCGAAGTTACCGGCATGGGGTATGGACTCGACGGCAATGCGGGTTGTCCCATCGTATCTCTCTACATCACCGGTGAAGAGGTGCGCCGCTTGCTCGAGATGACCATACTCCTCCAGGAGTTCGCCGGGGATTCGTTCTTCCTGCATTTCTCCGGGCTGCGCTACAGCTTCAACCCCTCCAATGCGGTCCTCATGACGGTGCCCATCATAGACCTGCCCATCCCCACCACGCGGGCGGTTACCGGGGCCGAGCTTTTCACCGGGGACGGGCTCAAGGATGCGGAGGATGGAGGTTACGTGCCGTTGAAGCGCGGAGACGATAGGCTCTACCACGTGGTCACCGATGCCTATCTCCTCTACTTCCTGCCTATGGTCACCGACCTGCTTCCCTCGCTGGAGATCGTCCCCAAAAACGCGGCCGGAGAGCCGGTAACACTGGATAGAATCGACGAACTGATAGTACACCATGACGACGGCAGGGAACTCAAGGTCTGGGAGGCGGTGGTCCGATACGCGGAGACACAGCCGATGGGAGCGGACGGTCTGCCCCGAATACCGGAATACTACTCCGACACCGCCGGGCGGATCGTCAGGGTGTGGACGTTTCCCTTCATAGGGTGGTTTGTGCTGCTACTGGCCGCCGTTGCTACGGGCATGGTGCTGCTGCTTTTACGCAGAAGAAGGCGGAGAATAGCGCGGCGCGCGGGCCGGGCACAGGCAACGTGATCGCCGTGCGGCACGCCCATAGGGATCGCTCAGCTATGAACATGATACAGACAAGGATCCTGGCCCGCGTTCGGCCCAACGCCCGGCGCAGCGAGGTGACAGGATATGTAGAAGGCATCCTGGAGGTAAGAGTCGCAGCACCTCCGGTCAAGGGCAGGGCCAACCAGGCCTTGATCGCGTTGTTGAGCGACGTCCTGGATGTGCCCGGAAACAGCATCGCCATCGAAAAGGGACTAACGAGCAGGAACAAGACCATATCGGTCACCGGACTGGGACAGGATCAGGCGACGGCACTGCTCGAACGACACCTGGCTGAGCGCTAGCATCCGGTCCCTCCCCGGCGGCAGTCACATCGGGGCTAACCGCGTCTCAGTTCGAACACCACCGGGTTGTCCGCGTCGGGACAGGCCACGATCGCCCTGTCCTTATCCTTTTCCCATGGAAAAGAACCACCGAACTGCAAGACCTGGGCAAAGGGAAACAGGGAGTAGAACGCCCACGAACACAGACCGGGCGGAGTCGCCTGTCCGATGACGAACTCTTGCCCCACACTGTGCCCGGCTGTGCAGGTCCCCTCCTGGGAGATCACCTTGGCTATGACTTCGAACATCGCCACCTCCTGTCGCGCTGCCGGTACGTCTCCCCCACTATGCGCCTCATACATCACCCCGCACAGGCAAGCCTGCATAGTATATTCCCGCAGATAGGGACACGTCCATTTTTCGCACCCTGCTCACGGAACGGCTCGTACTCACAACCCCTCATGAACCCTCTCCTGCTCGGAGAGGGGGTTATGGGATGAATGTCTTGATGTCACTCATGCCGTCCGGTCTCCGGAGCATGTCATCCGTCTGCCATCCGATGATCGACATCCTGCATCTCCAGAGCCCCTGGATGCCCGGCACTTGCCAACGAAAGCACGGTGCTCTATATTATGTATCACGCAGACACAGTATGATCCAGCCCGCTCGCTGTTCGTCAGGACCGGCAGAGCTTGTCGGATATCTTCCGGTTCCGCTCTGACGATGAGGCCGAAAGTGGAGAAGGGGCAGAGAAGTTGAGACAGACTAACCACCGGGTTGCCGGGGGCACCTGCGGGTCGATCAGTGCCGTCCGGCAGCAGGGATTATCAAGGTTACATCAATAAGGAGGTTTGGACAATGAAAAGCATTATCATAATGGCTACCGGTGCTCTTGTCATCATGGGGTTACTGGTGGTCCCCGCCTGTAACGGAAACGGCAACGACGTTCCAACCGAGTTCGACCTGACCATGGCGGTGTCTCCCGCCACTGGAGGTGTGACAACACCTGAGGCAGGCACGACCAGGGTCGCTGCCGGCACCACGGTAAACGTAGACGCACAAGCGCTGGGGGACTACGAGTTCGTTGACTGGAGTGCCTCGCCGGCGGTGGAGTTTGCACTGGGACCGAATGAACCGGAGGGCAACTCATTCACTATGCCCTCAAGTAACGTAGTGGTCACCGCCAACTTCGCGGGGCCGGACGTCGAATGGGTACCCGACGGACTCATTACACCCGGAGAATACACCGATATGCAGGTCTACGGCGACTACGAGATACACTGGGCCACTGATGAGCAGTACATATATGTTGGCATGAGAGCTGAGACAAGCGGATGGGTAGCGGTAGGTTTCAACGCAACGCGCGGACAGGGAATGGCGAACGCCGATATGATACTGGGTGTAGTGGACGGTGATGACGTTATCATCTCGGATGAGTTCGGTACCGGACGCACTACGCATAGACCGGACACTGAACTCGGCGGTACAGATGACATCCTTGAGTACGGAGGCAAAGAACAAGGAGGGTTCATGACCATCGAGTTCAAGCGAGCTCTGGATACCGGTGATCCTTATGATGCGGTACTTGGCGAGGGGACGATAACGATCATGTGGGCCTTCAGTGATAGCAAGAGCCTGACGGACTATCATTCTGCCAACAGGGGATATGGAGATATAACACTGTAGTGCTCTGTAAAACAAATTCTCTGTGTCTGCGGGCAAAAACGCTTGACAAGGAGAACGCCGCTGATGTATAAGATAGTCGGTGGTTCTTAGTTTAGGTTATCACGTACTTGGTTAGGCAATCTCGTTTCACAAGACCCGTTCAAGCGTCTGGATGACCGTAACTCAAGCCAACTATCGAGGAAAGGAGGTCATCCAATGAGCTTTCAGGACAAGTCGCTCCGGTGCGCCGATTGCGGGCAGGATTTCGAGTTCACCTCTGGTGAGCAGGAATTCTACGCATCTCGTGGACTGCAGAACGAACCCAGACGTTGTCCCGAGTGCAGGCGGGCCAGGAAATCGGACCGCCGCTCGGGCGGCGACTATCGCGCCCCCCGCCAGATGTTCGCTGCTGTTTGCGCAGAGTGCGGCATTGAGACCGAAGTACCATTCGAGCCCCGAGAAGAGAGGCCGGTGTACTGCAACGAGTGCTTCAGCAAAGTTAGACCCAGCAGATAGCATCGATCGGACTCAGAAAGAATGGAGGGCTGGGTGTCCCGACACCGGGAACATCCAGCCCTCTTGCTTATCCGGAGGTGCACGGCGGCATCCTCGACCGGGAATCCTTCCCGGGTATGCAGCATAAGCGGCCGCGAGGGAGGCGATTTGACAGGAGCCAGAAACCACACTAGCATTACAGAGGACCATCGCCGCTCGGGGGCATCCGGGCCTTGAGACGGCAGGATAGGCCACTCTTGAAGGACAGGGAGGGTTAGAGATGCACAGGTCATGGTTTCGAGCACTGCTGTCGCTACTGCTGCTGGCCGTCATCGCCTCCTCGTTGATCACCCAGCCCGGTCTGAGTCGCGGAGCCACACACTTCGACGTCGGCAGCGAAGGCTATCCCATCGATGCGGACGGCGGCCATCTCTACGATCACAAGTCTACCAGGAGCGGCGGCACAGCCGACACACCGGGCTCCGGCCGTCCCGCTGACCGGGAAGACCATCCACTGACAGATGGCTTCACTCCTGCGACAGGCAACTACGGTGCCTCTCGCGTCTTCCCGCTAAACATAGTCTTCGTGGGCTTTGACGAAGAAGTGGTGGACACCGAGACGATCGATGCGAGCATCACCAGAGAACGCCGGTCGGTATTCGGAGACTATGACATGGGTTACCGCTTTGACCTTACCTACCATTTTGCAGATTCGTCATACTATGACGCATTGGAGGCGTTCGTCCTGGCCAACTCCGAAGCGGACACTACCTCGGCACTGGATGCTGCAGCACTCGAGACACAGAAGGCAACCGGAGAACGGATGTCGATCTTCACGCCCCAATCCGGAAGGGCGATAGATGCCATAGCAGTCGAAGAGTGGCTGGCCGATAATCCCTTCAGACCGGATCTCGAACCGGCATACTGGTTCTACGTCATCAATTTCACCGAGCTTGAGCCGGTAGAGCCCGGTTCAAAGCACTGGTACACCGTGACCGAGATGGATTTCGAGGCCGATCGCGTGCGCGACTTCTGGAGGCTGGAATGGGACAATCCTCTGAACCCCGACGTTGGCTTTCCTTACGCCTGCTTCACCTCCGGGAGCAGGGTCTTCCTGATAGACCCTTCAGCCCACCAGTGGTATCTCACCTGGGCGAAGATATGGTGGGGGCTTACCGAGACCGGACCCAAGTACGCATACTATGATTACGACCTCGCCGGATTCCTGGACGCCCATGACGTAAACACGCCTGAAGGAAGGACGGCCCTGGCATACTATCTCGCGGGATGGATCGATGATGGCATGGCGAATATGCTTGTCCCCGATTTCTATACGGGAATCGATGTGTTCACCGCCGAATCGTTCTCACTTCAGACGCTCGTTCTCAACAACTCTGCGGATGCCGGCTACGACAACGAGACCATGAAATGGATAGTCGATGCCGAGCTATACGAGTACGCGATATCCGACCTCGCGCCATGGATCGACGTGGAGGTAGTGTTCGACTTCGTCTACCTGGAGGACTACCCTGAGCTACAGGCCATCTTCGAGGATGCCGTCATTGAGGTGGATGACGGCTGGACCTATTACGACGGGATGGAAGTGTGGTTCGGGCTCATCGAGGTCAGAGAATCTTACTTCGACTTCACGGCCGCCGATATCGTGGTCAACGGCTACGTGTACCTGGAGAAGGACATGAGCATGTGGGTGTATGGTGGAGAGTATACGGGACTGGGGGGATCGAGGCAGCTACTGGTGATGAAGGAGGTGGGCCGGTACTTCGAAGAAGATGGAGAAACCCCCAGGACCGGGGTGGGAACAGTGTTCATCCACGAGGCAGGGCACAACCTTGGCCTGCCACACACTTTCAGTCCCAACGCCCACGCCGGCGACTTCGCCTGGGACGTCATGGGGTACTATCCTCACTCGTACTCCTTCACTCAACTGTGGAAGGACTGTTTCAGAAGACTGGTGGTCGATTTCAGGCTGCTGGTACAGCAGGAAAAGCTCGACGAGATTGCAGCAGCATATGAACTGAGAGAGCCGGCCGAGCTCATTGACGACCAGTTCGACCTGGTATCGCTGCAGACCGACCAGGTGAACCAGCTTTACGGGAAACTGCGGTTTCTGGATGCATTTGATGAGGTAGTGCAACTGGAGGACTCGGTAGACCACCTGGAGCACCTTGTCTCGGAATACTTCCCGCCTGAAGATCCTGAGGAGCCCGAGGAGCCTGAGGAACCGGAGGAGCCTGAGGAACCACCGGACACGGGCTGCTTCATCGCCACGGCCGCCTACGGCACGCCGATGGCCGGGGAAATACAGGTTCTGCGCGATTTCAGAGACGGATACCTGCTCACCAACCGGCCGGGACGAGCCTTCGTAGACTTCTACTACAGGGTCAGCCCGCCAATAGCCGGGTTTGTAACCCAGCATCCACACCTCAAACCAATAGTGAGGGCCGGGCTTGTGCCAGCTGTGACCTTCAGCAGCATGATCGTCAATGATACTCCGTCCCGGAAGGCGGGCATAGCAGGCTTGCTAGTCTTGGTTTCGGTCACATCGGCCGTTTGGGCAGCGCGGAGGCGAGGCCAGACTGTGCAGTATGCCTGACAGCAGACTGCACGAAAGCCCAGATTGTTGGGCAGCACCTGATATGGTTTCAGGGGGCGGCGTCTTGTGACTCTTCGCCTTAGGTAGTATGTCGCCGGCACCGCACGAACCATTGACAGCTTCTTCAACGATGATGGTACAATAGTAGTGGGTAAGATAATACCATAAGGGTGGGTGGCCAGGTGTACGTATCGACGGCTTGCGGTAGTTGGCACGATGCTCGGCCGAGCACAGGTGCGCATGTAATATCGGCTCTCTGCTGCTGCCGCGGCAGCCCCGACTTCCTGTCCCGAGTTTCGGTGTTCTTCAGGCGACATAGGCCCCGTTCACGGGGCTCATTTTTTCTCTTTCCACTCCCTATCTGCCATTTCGGGGCACGCTTTTCCTTCGTCACCGCAAGGCTGATGAAGCTAATGGCTTTATCAGAAACGGCACCTTAACAACTGAACAAGGCTGGTGGTAAAGTGTGGGCGTCGGGGGACCGCCTTAGTCCTCTCAAACTAAACTCAGCACACATGGACATGTGAACTGGGTTCTTGCTTCCACAGCAAAGTCTGTTGCTCCTTCTTGAAACCTCAGGTCACTGCCGAGCGTGATCGCCCGGTTCACAGGGATCTCTGCCCGTCATTGCGCGTTGCGGAACACCCCGACGCAGCCAGGCCTGTTCCCGGCCGAAGCGCGATTGGAGTGAGGAAGGCGGTTATGGCCGGCTCACCGGTGTTCTGTTGAGCGACACTTGCCGTCCGTCTGGGCGACCAGGCGGAGAGGAACAGGTACAGAGTGTGCCTGAGAGCAGCTATGCGTACAGATCTGCACTGGCCAGACCGGTGCCTAATGGCGGAACCACGACAGTGCCGATAAGCAGGTGATGTGGTATGGAATAGGATTTTGGAGGCGTAAGTTCATATTTAGTCTGAATAACATGTGAGGAGGTGAACTATGAACAGGTCGAAATCTTTGATAGCTGTGGGCGTTATCCTTTGCCTGCTGCTGTCGTCCCTTACCCCCTTTGTCCTGCCCGGCACCGTCCGGGCCCAGCCTGCCGATAGCCCCTGGCCCATGTTCGGCCAGAACCCGCAGCGCACCGGGCAAAGCCCTTACACGGGTCCCGAGACACCGTACCTGAAGTGGCGCTTCACCGCTGGATATGTGGTCTCCTCCTCCCCCGCCATCGGGGCGGACGGCACCATCTATGTCGGCTCCGTTGATGATAACCTCTATGCCCTGAACCCCGACGGCAGCGAGAAGTGGCACTTCACTACTGGAGATTCGGTCTGGTCCTCCCCGGCCATCGGGGCCGACGGCACCATCTATGTCGGCTCCAATGATAACAACCTCTATGCCCTGAACCCCGAAGGCAGCGAGAAGTGGCGCTTCACCACTGGAGA
>SL_5KL_010_SEDDRAFT_10000532_pt1 | contig 24445 bp, 24 predicted proteins | sample SodLakKL_010_SED_FD_9118 | JGI IMG/M metagenome (IMG submission 9118) | reverse complement strand
GTCCGTTCCGAGCCGCTCGAGGCTCGCGTGACACTGGTCGAAGATGTGCTTGCGCGAGAGCCCCTGGCGGTTCGGTCCGTCACCCATCTCCCCAAACACCTTCGTCGCGATCACGAGTTCGTCACGGGTGTACGACTCGAGGGCTCGTCCGACGATTTCCTCGCTTTCCCCACGCGAGTAGACGTTGGCCGTATCGAAGAAGTTGATCCCCAGCTCGAGGGCCCGTTCGATGATCGCGACCGAAGCCGCCTCATCGTCGAGCATCCAGGGTTCTCCGCTGCCGAAATTCATACACCCGAGACAGAGCCGAGAGACCTCGAGTCCCGTCGAGCCGAGTCTGGTGTAGTCCATGTCGTCGACGGAGCCAATGGCGCGTGCAACCATGGCCCGAGTATCGGTTGCGGGACGCAAGTATCCACCCGGTGACGGCAATCGAACCCTCCCGTCATACGATATCACGTCTCACCGATAGATTATACGGCTGGAGTTCGTAGGGAGAGTGTGAGCGAAGAGTCCCAGCGACGCAATCTCAGAATGCCAAACGACGACGAAGTATTCGCCGTCGTGACAGAACATCTCGGCGGCAACCACGTCCGCCTCCAGTGTGAAGACGGCAAAACCCGTCTTGGCCGCATTCCCGGCCGGATGAAATACCGCACCTGGATCAACGAGGACGACATCGTCGTCGCCGAGCCCTGGGATTGGCAAGACGAGAAAGCAACCATCGAATGGCGCTACACCGGCCAGGATGCCGACCAGTTGCGCCGCGAAGGCCACATCGACTGAGCAGTTTATTACCTGCGCGGTTCTCGAGGTGACCCGTCCACGAGCGACTGTTATCGGTCACCGTCGGTAGAGACAGGGTACACCTTACTGCACAGTGACGCTTTTCGCGAGATTCCGGGGCTTATCGATCGCCCGCTCGAGGCCGGCAGCCGCGTGATACGAGAGCAGTTGTAACTGAACGTTCGCGAGCAAGCCAGCCAGTTCCGGCGTGACGTCAGGGATAGGCAGGTGAGCGTCGGCGATCGTCGTCGCCTGGTGGTCTTCAGGACAGACGGCGATGAGCGGGGCCCCACGAGTCTGTGCCTCTTCGGCATTGTTGAGCACCTTGGTATCTTCCTGGCCAGTAAAGACGGCGATCACCGGCGTATCTGGGGTAACGAGTGCTAGCGGTCCGTGTTTCAACTCACCCGACGCAAAGCCTTCGGCGTGTTCGTACGTGATCTCCTTGAACTTCAACGCCCCCTCGAGCGCCACGGGGAACCCGAGTCCCCGGCCGATGAAGAAGTACGACTGGCAGCCGAGATACTGCGTTGCCAGGCGTCTCCCATCCGTGGTCTCGAGGACGCGCTCGACGGCGTCGGGGAACGACTGCAGGTCAGCGAGGAGGGCCTCGAGGTTCGCCAACGACGCGCCAGTGAGATCCTGGCTGAGCCGTTGAGCGAGCAACAGCAACATGACGGCCTGTGAGGAGAACGTCTTCGTCGCGGCCACGCCGATTTCCGGCCCAGCGCGAATCAACAGCACGTCATCGGCGACTCTGGTTGCCGTCGACCCAACGACGTTGGTCACGGTGAGTACCCGTGCGCCCTGGTCCCGGGCGTGGCGCATCGCCGAGAGCGTGTCTGCGGTTTCGCCACTCTGTGTGACCGCAATGACCAGCGTGTGCTCGTCTGCCGGCGGCGCACTCACCTCGTACTCGTTTGCGAGATGCGTGGTCGTCGGAATCCCCGCGTTGTTCATCGCAATCGAGCCGTACAACCCGGCGTGATAGGAGGTGCCACAGGCGACGAACTGGACGCGCTCGATGTCGGTGAACGTCCCCGGCGGGAAGTGCTCGAGAGTCACGTCGTGGGCATCGTGATCGAGTCGGCCCTCGAGGGCCTGGGCCAACGACGTCGGTTGCTCGTGGATCTCTTTGTGCATGAAGTGATCGAACTCCCCTTTCCCCGCCTGTTCGGGGTCCCACTCGACCGTCTCCGGTCGGCGGTCGATCGCGTTCCCAGCGAGATCGGTAAACTCGATGCCATCGGGCCGAACGACGACGACGTCACCGTCCTCGAGATAGACCACGTCGTCGGTGTACTCGAGAAACGCGGGGACGTCACTGGCGAGGAAGAACCCGTCTTCGTCGAGGCCAACGACGAGTGGAGAGCCCTGTCTCGCCGCGTAGAGGACGTGTTCGCCCGCGAGCATCGCCGTGACCGCGTAGCTCCCCTCGAGATCCTCGATGGCGGCGCGGAACGCTGCTTCCGGTTCCAGCCCCTCGTCGAGATACTGTTGGATGAGGTGGGGGATCACCTCGGTGTCGGTGTCACTGGTAAAGGTGTGGCCCGCTGCCCGCAGTGACTCCTTCAGGGAGGCATAGTTTTCGATGATGCCGTTGTGAACGACGGCGACGTCTCGCGTCGAATCGGTGTGTGGGTGGGCGTTTTCGTCCGTTGGCGGCCCGTGGGTACTCCAGCGGGTGTGTCCGATGCCGACTTCTCCATCGAGAGAACCGTAATCGAGTGCGTGTTTGAGCTCAGTGACCTTCCCCGATCGCTTCTCGACTTTGATTCCGGCTCCGTTCTGAATCGCGACACCAGCGGAGTCGTAGCCACGGTACTCGAGGTTCTCGAGACCAGTCACGAGGGACTCGATCGCATCGTCACGCCCTACGCGGCCGATAATTCCACACATCAGAGAGACACCCCTGGTTGCACGACTCGCCAGCGCGTACATGAGGGCGCCACAGTCGACCGCCGCCAGTTCTCGCTGACAGCGTTTGCGTCCGGTTCACGGGAGGCAGACATACCCACAGCAATTCCGTCCAATCCCATTACTATAGATCGGCTAACGGCGGTGATAGTCACGGCGTACTCGGTGGCGACACCCGTCTGCACCGAAGAGACAAACCGGTCAATCGCACTCGAGATCGGCCCCAAACCACTGCATTCGGGGACTGTACTGATCGACCTGGTGTCGGTCGTGGGGAGGGACTCCGCACGCGTCAGCAGGACCAACTCGGAGAGACTCCCCGTCCAGATACGGCCGACGGTATCCGTCCACCCGCTGGTGACACTGAAACAGGCCGAGACTACAGGTTGTTTGGGAACCACTACACACGCCTCAACCATCCCGTAGCCCCTTAGACAGGCAGTTCGCCACGTTAAGCCGGATCGAAGTCAGTTCACGGGCCGACGCTCGAGCAGAAGCCAAACCACACGCCAAATCGAGTCTGTTGGGGGGCCACAGACTGAATCCGCACCTCCATGGCAACGACGTCAAGCAGCCAACGAAAACCACAGATATCCACAACGTATAAGAAACCCACGCGCATTTGCCAATAGCAAGCAGTATCGACACCGACGAGAATCACACTCTATAAAAAGTCCAGCCGACACCCCAATTACAGCTACCAGTGTCTCTCCTATCCGCGTTTTTTACGCTCGCATCGTCGCCAGTGAGTGTCTCCCTCGAGGAACCGGTCCTCGTGTTCACCATCGCGATGTTCGTCTTTCTGGCTGGACCGCTACTGGTCAAACGGTTCGGCCAGCCGGGCATCGTCGGCATCGTCGTCTTTGGCGCACTTATCGGACCGGACGCCCTCGAGATCGTCGAACACACCGATGCAATCGAGCTGCTCGGAGAGGTCGGTCTGATCTACCTGCTGTTTACCGTCGGCCTCGAGTTGGACCTCCAGGGATTCAAAGACGCGCCCGAAAACGCGGCCCTCTTCGGGCTCGCGAGTTTCTTCCTGCCGTTTATCCTGGGGACCGTCGCGACGATGACGATTCTGGGCTTTGCGTTACTGCCAGCGCTCTTGCTTTCGGCGGTGTTCGCTTCCCACACGTTGCTCGCGTACCCGGTCGTCAACCGGCTCAACGTCACGAAAAACAGAGCCGTCACCGCGGTCTTCGGCGGGATCCTGTTTACCGATACGCTCGCCCTCATCGTCTTGGCCATCGTCACTGGCGCTATCGACGGCGACATCACCGTCTGGCTGTTCGTCCAGGTCTTTGGATACCTGGCGATCCTCTTCGGGGCAATCTGGTTCATCGTGCCGCCGCTTTCCCGCCGGTTCTTCCAGACGTTTAGCCAGGAGAGTTACTTCGAGTTCCTGTTCGTGATGGTCGCGATTTTCGCCGCAGCGAGTCTCGCCGAACTACTGGACATCGCCCCCATTCTGGGCGCGTTCGTCGCCGGAATCGCCCTCAACCGACTGATTCCACAGGGCGGCACGTTGATGAACCGCATCGAGTTCGTCGGTAACGCCTTTTTCATCCCATTTTTCCTGTTACACGTCGGGATGCTCGTCAATCCCACCGTTATCTTCGCTGGACCGACGACGCTGCAGTATGCCGCGGTCATCATTATCGTCATGGTCGCGACCAAAGCCGCCGCTGCATGGCTCGTGTCCGCGATTCAAGGGTACGACGCAAACGAACGCGGGGTTATCTTCGGGCTCTCGACTGGACAGGCAGCGGCCGCCCTCGCGATCACGCTCGTCGGTGTTGACGCCGGCGTCTTCGACGAGCAGGTGTTGAACGCGGTCGTCCTGTTGTTGCTCGTCACCGCCTTGCTCAGCCCGTGGCTCACCGAACGTGCCGCGACCCGTCTCGCCCTCGAGCGACAGGTGGAAGGTGGCGAAGACAGCACGCTCGACCCCAACATCCTCTTGCCGCTGTCTCACGCCGCTGAAATGCAAGAACGGCTGCTCGAACTCTCGTTCGTGTTGAAAGGGGACCGTGGCACCGAACCGGTCCACGTGCTGACCGTCATCCAGCGTGACCAGAACAAACGGACCGAAGAACAAGTCGCCGAAGTGAGAGATGACCTCGACCGAATCGCAGAAATCGGTGGCGCTGCGGAGGTCCCGGTCCACGCCGAAACCCGCGTGAGCCACAACGTCGCGAGCGGGATCGTCCAGGGAGCCCTCGAGGTGCAGGCCAATCAGATTTTGATGGGGTGGGACGCCAGACAGTCGTTCAGCCATCGCATCTTCGGGAGCATCATCGACCAGGTACTCGACCGGAGCTCACTCCCCGTGTTAGTCAGCCGCCTCGGTCACCCGATCAACACGACGCGTCGAATTTTCGTCGTCGTTCCTGCGGGTGCAAATCACCACGAGGGGTTCTACGAAGCCGTCCACATCACGAAACGACTGGCGGCAAGTCTGGGTATTCCGATCCACGTCCTCGTCGTCGAAAGCGAAACTGACCAGATCCAAGAGCGGTTCGAACTGGTCGAAGAGGAAGCGAGTGCGACCTTCGATTCGGTTGCGGCCTGGAGTGAGCTACTTCCGCGCCTTGAGCGAGAAACCGAAGACGATGACCTCATCGTCACGATCGCCCCACGGAAAGGTGACGTGGGCTGGCACGGTGAGTTGTCTGATCTCCCAGCGCGTTTCGCAGAGTTACCGCCCGCCTCGTTCCTCACGATCCATCCCCGCCAGGGCGAACCGGAGTACGACCGGCGCTACCTGCGGATCGAGTAAGAAAACGGTGACCAGTTCGAGGACTGGAAACGATGAAGGGGCCTGGAAGGCGGTCTGACCGGGGACAGGCTCACTACTCGAGTGCGTTACAACGAGGTTTCACACAGTTCGTTCATCGCTCGCCGCAACCGCTGGGAGACAGCGGACTTTGATACGCCAAGTTTCTCGGCGAGTTCGTCCTGTGAGATTCCTCGAGGAACGTTGAAATACCCCGCCTCGTAGGCAACACTCAGGAGTTCTTCTTGCTTTTCGGTCAACCCGACGACCGTCGGTTCGTCCGGTTTTGCGAGACGTAAGTGGTTGACGTGTACTGAAATATCACGGTCATCACACGCCTGATTGAACGCGACTAACCCATCCCGGTCCGGGAATCGGGTCCGGATGACCCACCCACTGTGACCGCTCGAGAGCGTCAAAATTCGCCCACCATTGGCCACGATCTGGCTCGTAAACCGGACGGCCAGGTCCGTCAGGGTGGCTCGATAGACGCGTTTTCGCGGATACTGCTCGACCCGAACCGGATTGGTGACCGTTGGGTCCGCCTCGAGTGCCTGTTCGAGTGCATCAAAGGGGGCAGATTCAGCGACAAAAAAGACCATCGTCCGCCCATCCTCGAGTTCGCTCCAGTACTCGAGTTCGATTCGGCCTGCAGAGAGCCGTTGGAGGGTCGGTTGCAGGACGAGATCCTCGTGATCGAGTTCAATTTCGGCGACGATTCCCGTCGTGGCAAACGAACGTATCGAGCCATGTTCAGGATCAACCGGTTGCGTGCTCATCGATCGATCACCCTTCGTACAGGAAGGGGCTGGTAATCATCGCTTATCGTTTCGGGGAACATTAAGCGTGCATTTCGACCCCGAGGGCTTGGTGGTGGATGCTAAACTGATTCACCGAGGTGTGGATGTACGCTAGACTGATTCATCCATCAGGAACGACGACGAGTAAGAACTAGTGAACGATGGTTCGCTCAAGGTTCGTAGTCAGGGATTACGGGGGAGAGTAACCATTGCTTTCGATGCCAAGGCGGGCGTTTCCGGGTTGGTACCCCAGGAGACCAAACCGAATCACGCACCGTCCAAATCATCGAAGAGACCCTGAATAAGCTTGCGTTCTGCGGTCCGAAGGTGTCTGGCGAACGTCGGTTGCGACACGCCGAGGATCGCGGCAACCTCTGCGCCAGTCTGCTCGCGTGGCCAGGAAAAATAGCCAGCACGATACGCCACACGGAGTGTCTCGAGTTGCCGTTCGGTCAAGGCCGTGTTACCGTCCCCACTACCCACTGCTGTGTGGCTCGTCGTCGCTTCGATGGGACGTTTGGATCGTAATTCGAGCGTAGGAACGTGGCGCTCGAGACGAGTGACGAGGGCTCGAACGTCCGTATTGGCCGGCAACTCGAATGCGAGATGGGGTCGAGAGCCCGTCGCATCGATCCAATCGAGTCGGCCACCGTAGGTGTTGAGGAGTGTCTGCAGCGACTGATCAGCTGCCTCCGGAGACATCAACAGCTCGAGTTGGACACCTCCATCGGCACGTTCGGTAGCCACGGCCTCTGTAAACGACGGAGATTTACGCGCCGTTTCGGTGACGGTCGCCGCATTCATCTCTGGCTCCCGCACGTTCACCACCACCCGCCGTGGCTCCGTCGTCGCCGACACGACCTCGAGTTCGGCCTCGAGCCCACAGGCCAACTCGAGGAGCGGTTCACCCGCTTCGTCAACGTCCGTCACGTCCCTCCGAGCGAAAGCAAACGTGAGCGCTACTCTCTCACCATCACCCAGGAATCCCTGGCATTCCTCGAGGGCATAGGCGAGCGAGACGGTTTCACCGGCCCGCTCGAGGGCTCGCTCGAGCGCCGGTGAAACGGCCGCCGCCTGCACGGTGAGCAAAAGCGTGCCAAACTGTCGTCCATCGAAGGCTAGCGTCAGCCTGTGCATCGACGTACCAGGAGCACTGCCGGATCGCCCATTTTCAGGATCTGAAACGGTCATAACCGACGCCACCGGGTCATCCGGGTCATCCGGGTCATCATCCCCGAAGCTGACAAGAGACGGGTCGAGTGTGTCCCCTGCCCGTGCTCGAGCAGTCGTTCGTTCACTCGAAGGGTCGACCGTTCCGAGCCAGACCCCGTCGATCCACTCGAGGCTGGCCAGTGAGTCACACCACGCTTCCTCTACCGCCGACCGATCTGTCGTGGGAATCGCCATGGCTGCGGTCGAAAATGCCGTCCCGAGGTCATCGATTCGGCGACGTTCCTGTGAGCGGGTCTCGATGGTCCGCTCGAGTCGCACGGTCTGGTGAACCGCTTCGGCAGACTCGAGTCGCTGGCTCCCGGCAGCCCCAAGCCACCTCGATGCGTCGACATCGACGGTATCGAGCGTTCTGAGTCCGATACCAACCACGAAAATGAGGAGCCGATCACCGACCGGCAAGAGGTAGAGATCACCACTGTGGAAGCCAGCAGCGAAAAGTGGGTCGAAGGACTCGGTATCGACACGCCCCATTGCAGGGCCAGACAGCGTTCGTGGGTCGAGTGCGGGCACGTCCTCGAGCGAAAGTGTTGGTAAGGAGACTGCCGGCTGCATATCACCAGGCAGGATCGTGGTCCCGATCAGCTGCTCGTTATCGCGAACGTAACAGCCGACCGCCGAGGCGGGCAAAATGTCGAACACGGCACTGGCCAAGATATCCCCGAGGCCAGACGGCGTGGACACGTGGCCTCGGTCGAGGCGCTGCCAGGTATGGGAGAGCCTGGAAACGAGTGCAGTGTCGCTCGCCGCACGGGTCTCCGCGAGACAACACAGGACAGCGCGGTCCGGGTCCAGTGAGAGGACGGTCGCCCGAACGGTCTGCATTCCGTCTGTACCCCGAAGTGTCGCGGCGAACGGCGTCGGACGCTGTACTCCGTCGGCACCGACACGACTTTCGACCCGGGTCTGCGTACGCTCGTCGAGAAATTCTTCGAGGGACGTGGAGTCTCCTCTCGAGGTCCAGCCAAACCGGCGCGCACAAACATCGTTGACCTCGTGCACTAGCAGGGTGTCCGGATCGAACACGACGACACCGATTTCCAACCCCTCGAGAACCGACGCGAGCGGGAACTCGACAGGCTCCGGGGACGGGACGCTGTCACCTGCCTCAGTCGTTTGATCCTTGATCGTGTCAGGCACAGGGCCGAGAATGAGGAAGATCTGTGCTGCCGTTTCGTGGTCACTGGCTGCCACCCCATCGATCACCGTGATAGTGTGTTGTTGCCAGCCACCGTCACGGTGCTCGAGGCGGACGGTCATCGCGAGGAGGTCTTCATCTGATTCGATGAGCGCGCGGAAATCGGCTCGATCGTCGGGGTGAATCAGTGAGATGCCCTCGGCTCCATCGAGTTCCATCGGTGTAAATCCGAGCACTGGTTCCACTGCAGGCGTCGCCCCGGTTATCAGACCGGTGGACGCCTCCAGACCGATTCCCGCGATTGGTCCACGCTCGAGGAGTTCGTCGACACTCGGTTTCGGTGCTGCAGTCGGGAGGACGCCTTCCGTCCCTCGTCGGGCCGCACCCACAACGGTTTGAACGCGCTGTCGGACGACTGCCAGTGGGGCATTGGGATCGAGCACGTCCGTCGCACCCGCAGCGATGGCCCCGTCCTGCTGGTCGACGTCGGTAATCGCGATGACTGGACACGGTGCACGCGTCACCAACCGACGCCACACTGGCGTTGGCACGTCGTCGAAGGCGACGAGCATACAGCTCACTGGGTGGGCCTCGAGCGCTTCGAACGCATCGGCAAGGTCGTCTACACGGACCACACCCTCCCTCCCGAAGACACGCTCGAGGTGGTCACTGAGCGCATCGGTCGCTCCCGTCGGATCGACGAGGGCCACCGGCGGCGTCACCTGACGCTCGAGCGTATGGCGTTCGCTCACTGCCCCCTCAAATCTCGTCTGTGGGATTAAACACGCCGACCGTACTGGTTGGTAGTGACCGATTATCGCGAGTCAGAACACGTCGACGAACATGGCGAGATACAGTTGCCCGAGTCCGGCGAGGATCATGATCACGCCAGCGAGGCGCGTGATCAACCCCGTCCGCGCTCTGAGCCAGCCAGCACCTGCAGAGAGGCCGACGCCGGTTGCGATCGTCGTAGCGACCATGAGGACAGTGACACTGCCGACGTACGTCCCCAACAAGAGGGTTGCCTCCGGCGGGGACAGCGAGAGGGCTCGAGTGAGGACCCCGATAAAAATCGGCGCGACACAGCCGGCGGCGGCCAGGGCATATCCTGCGCCAAAGATGCCGAACCCAAGTACGCTCGAGCGGCGTTTGGGGAGGGCAATGGAGAGCGATGGGGCTCGATCGAACACGACCAGCAGCCCGAAGCCGAGCAACACCACGCCGACGATGTACTCGAAGATGGTGACTCCCGAGAGGCGATCGTATCCGATCACGAACGAGAGTCCAAAGAGCACACCGAAAGTGGCGATGACGCCACCGCCGGCGACCGCCCCGCGAACGACCGATCCGCCGAGCGTCGGCGTTCCGCCGCTCGCGTGGTTGGCGTAGTAGCCAACGTATCCCGGGAGCAGTGGGTACGCACACGGCGAAAAGAAGGTCGCGAGGCCCGCACCGATGGCAATGGCGAGCGTCGAAAGCAGGGTCGCATCGATCATTGGTACACGTCTCGGTCCGAGCTCATCGTACCTGGTCGATGCCCTCGAGAATCTCCTCGGTTGATTTGATCCCGTCGTCGGTCCACTGTGGGACGCCAGCGGCGTCGATAGCCACGGAGTGGGGATAGCCCTGGAGGCCGTACTCGTCGGCGACCTCGAGTGAGGGATCGAGCGCGACCGTCCACTGGCCATCGTGGTCGTCCCACCACGCGGCAAGTTCGTCGGGCGACAGAGCCGAGGTCGACCCCGTTCCGACCGGTTCGTTCGTCACCGAGACGAACGTCACCTCGTCGCCAACCTGTTCGTGGGCCTCGATGACGTTTGGGAACTGCTCGATACAACTGGAACACCAGGTGCCGAAAAAGTCGACGTACATCGGTCCCTCGAAGGACGGAATCTCGAGTGTGCCGGCCTCGCTGCCGGTTGCCTCGACGGTTTCGACCTCGTAGGTTGTGGCCACGTCGGGGTCGGTCAGTCGTGACTCGAGGCTGTCGGCTCCACCGGTGGCGACGAAGGCACCGGTTGCGAGGACTCCCACGCTGCCAATACCGGCGATAAGCTCACGTCGACGCATTGGTGATCAGTTCCCGGTTACCGCACGTACGTCTTCGACGACCATGTCGGTGTCGACCGTATCACCGCCTGGATACGAGCGTTCGACGACGCCGTGTTCGTTCACCAGGAGGATGAGGTTGAAGTGGACGAACGTGTAGTCGTCGTGATCGTGTTCGTCGTGGTCGTGGCCCCCGGTCTCGTTTCCGTCATGACCGTCGTGCTCATCTTCGTGATCGTGGCCCTCGTGCATCTCCTCGATTTCATCCTCGTCTTCGACCCGTTCGATTTGCATGCCGAACTTGTCATCGAGCAGTGTCTCGCCCGCTTCGTAGGTCTCAGGTCGCAGGAAGTGCCAGTTGTCCGCGGCGTGATCGATCCCCCGTTCGTCGGCGTACGTTTCGAGCACGTCGGGTGTGTCCCGTTCGGGGTCGAACGTCATCGCGAGAAACGAGACGTCGTCCTCGTACCCGTGTTCTCGAGCGTCTTCCTGCGCACGGCGAAGCCGCAAGAGGAGAGCCGGGCAGGCCCCATCGGGGCAGGCAGTAAAGATGAACGTCATGAGATAGCTTCGGTCGCCCTCGAAGGCGGCGGTGTCGACGGTTTCACCGGAGAGCGGATCGGGCATCGAGAACGTCGGCATCTCGTGGCCGTAAATCGGATGCGATGGGTTTCCCCGGTCTTCCTCGGGGGTCGAGAGGACGGTCTCGTTCGAGCCCCAATTTCCTGACCCCTCGGTGGTGAGTCCGGCAGCCTCCTCGACGGAGTCGAGGCACCCGGCGAGGCCGAGAACGCCCGCCGTCGTGAGACCGCCAAGATACGTCCGTCTGTCCATACAGGAGCTAGGGAGCAGCCACAAAAAGGCTCGTTGGTTTGGAACCCGAAAAACCGACAGCGGTTTTTGACCCTCATCCCTACAGCTTGTATGACCGTCTCTCGTCGGACACTCTTGCGTGCAGCTGCTGTCGCCGGGACGATTGGGGTGGCCGGCTGTCTCGAGCGCCTCGGTTTCGAGGAGCAATCGGCATGGGACACGCCAAATATGGTCGAAGACCGGCCGGATGCAGTGTACATGCCACCAGCATCCGAGGAGATGGGCGTCTACGGCCAGGCGCGGGGCGACGGGTACGTAGTCGAACTCAGCTACACGTTTCCACACCGCTTTTGGCTCGTCGCCGGCGACCGCGAACGGGTCGACGTCCAACCCGACGACACCCTCCATCTGATGATTACCGTCTGGGACGAGGAAACCCAGACGGTGCTCCCCGTCGACATGGGCCTCGAGGTGTACGACACCGACGAATCACTGATCCACGGCGACGACCCCTGGTCGATGCTCTCTCAACGGATGGGCTTTCACTACGGCGACAACGTCCAACTCCCCGGCGAGGGGGACTACATCGCCCGGATGCTCGTCGGCCCGGTCAGCACCAACCGCACCGGCGACCTCGAGGGCCGCCTGGAGGAGTCCACAATGCTCGAGGTCCCATTTACGTACGAACACGCCGATCTGAACGACCTCGAGCTCAATCTGATCGACGATGACGAACAGGGTACCAGGGACGCGTTGCCGTTGATGGACCATACCGAACATGGAGGTGACGACCACGGCGATCACGAGGGTCACGATACCCACGGCGACGGCCATCACGACGACCACACGCATGACCACGGCGACCACAGCCACCCTCCAACCTCCGCCGGCCCCACCGTCGAGGACCTCTCCGGAACCTTCCTCGGCGCTGAAACCACTGCCGACGCGAGGATCTACGCCCTCCTCACCGACCTCGAGCGGTTGGCCCAGGACGACCCGTACCTGGCCGTCTTTCCGCGGACCCCCTACAACGACGTCATCCTCCCGTTCATGCAACTGTCGGTCACACTCGAGGCCGATGGTGACACCCTCCTCGAGTCCGCACTCACCGAAACGCTCGACCACGAGTACGGCCACCACTACCGCCTCGTCGACCCGAGCCTGCACGATGCCGATACCCTGACCGTCCACATCGACACCCCACCGCAGGTGTCCCGTCACGACGGCTACGAAACCGCGTTCTTCGAGTTCGAAGACGTCCACTTCGACCTCGAGTAGCCAGAAGCAGCAGTCGGTTTCTGCCACCGCTAGGCCCTTGCTGATGCATGGTATGGATTCGATAACAAACACCACACAGCACAAACCACGTTGTCATGTCCCAGTCGCACCAGCCACACGTGACCATCGGCTGCCCCTCCTGTGACGCATCCATCTCCACACCCGTCCCCGGCGGACCAGGCATTCAGACCGATGGCGGAACCAGCGATCGCTCGAGTGACCACCGACTCTCTGGGCGGATTTCCTCCTGCGATAACTGTGGCCACACCTTCGAGTTGTATTACTACTGACCACCGTACCCGCCCCTACTTTCGTGAATAGATGAGAGGGAGACGCGAACGAGAACGACGCGGATCAGGACCCGGTAGCCTCCGCTTAGTCAATTGAACGGTGGCCGTCGTTCATCCCATGGGCGACCATCGACTGCAACACGATCAGTCCGCCATGCATGTCACTACCGACGACCACGTTTCAGGCGAATCGACACCTACTGCCCTCGCTGACCTCCCGCCAAGTGCGAAACTCGTCTACAAAGTCCTCGAGTACGAGGGCGCGATGACCCAGGCCGAAATCGCCGAGCAGTCGAGGCTCTGCTCTCGTACCGTGCGCTACGCCCTGACCAAACTCGAGGGGTGTGAGGGAGTCAACCGGCGAGCCTCGCTCGAGGACGCACGTCGGTCGATTTACTGGCTGTCTGATGCCTAATTTCCACTGAGGCCGACCGAAGCGCCCTATACTGCCGAGCGCCGAGAGCCCTGTATGCACGGGACCGTTCGTCACATCCACATCGCCCCCGAACAGGGAGCCCCGCCGGAAGCCGTCACCGCCGTCGACGCAGTTGCGGACGCCGGGCTCCGTGGGGACCGGTACTTTCAGGCCGAGGGGACGTTCGCCGAGCGCGACGGGAGCGACCTGACACTGATCGAAGCCGAAGCCCTCGAGGCCGTCGCAGCCACGTTCGACCTCGAGATCGAGCCCGGTTCTCATCGGCGGAACGTCACGACGACCGGAATCAGTCTCGAGTCACTCCTCGGGACGACGTTCACCATGGGGGACGTCCGCTGTCGAGCCGTCGACCGCTGTGCCCCGTGTGCCTATCTCGAGCGCCACCTCGACCAGCCAGGACTGGTCGACGCACTCGACGGCCGAGGGGGGTTGCGCTGTCGCGTGCTCGAGGGCGGAACGATCACGGTGGGCGACGAGGTTCGTCCTGTCCAAACCGAGCAATAGAAGCGACGCCAGTCGCTAGAGACGAGTATGGAGACCACCATCGTCGGCGAACTCGTGAGCCAGGAAACGCTCGAGGATCGGGTGGCAGACGAGGCGTGTCCTGGGTGGGTCAGCGACCACTGGCACTCCTTTCGCGAGGGACTGCTCGGGCAGCGTAACGACAGCCCGTTTCCGTGTTTCTTCGGCGCGGAATCCGTCGCCTCGGGCGACCCGCTCTACACCGCTGTCCCCTCGATGACCGACAAAGACGCCCTCCTCGACCTCGGGCGCGTACTCGAGACCTACCTCGAGATGTGGACGGACTACAGCGACCGGGCCTCGCTGGTGACGTTTTTCAAACCACCCGAGCGCCCGCTCACCGAAGCCGAGTATCACGACGCTCTCTGGCACATCCTCCAGTTTTTGCACGTTCACGACCCCGAGCCCTGGCCCACTGAGATCCCGACTGAGCCCGACGACCCCTACTGGGAGTTCTGTTTCGCGGGCGAACCCATGTTCCCGACCTGCCGGGCTCCGTTCTATGCGGATCGCAAGAGTCGATACTGTCCGATCGGCCTCGAGATAACCTTCCAGCCCCGTGGACTCTTCGAATCACTCGGTGTCACTGGCGACACCGAGGCGGGTCAGCACGCACGCGACGTGATCCAGGATCGGCTGAGCGAGTACGACGGCGTCTGCCCACACGCCGATCTCGGTGACTGGGGGAACGAAGGCGATCGGGAGTGGCCACAGTACATGCTCTCGTCGGACGACGATCAGGCCCCGTCGGTGTGTCCGATCACCGTCACCCGCGAGCATCCGAAGTCGGAGGTGCTGTTGGGAGACAGCCGACAGGTACCGGTCCATGTCTGATCCCGTCCCCACGTCTCCGGCGGTCCTCGTGCTCATCGACTTCCAGCAGGGGTTCGACGAGCCACGGTGGGGCACCCGGAACAACCCCGACGCCGAAGCCAAGGCCCGCCAACTGCTCGAGGCCTGGCGGGACCGAAACTGGCCTATCGTCCACGTTCGCCACGACTCGAGGGAGGTGGACTCGCCGTTGCGAGGGGACAGCCCCGGTTTCCAGTTCAAAACCGGGCTCGAGCCCGCCGATGGGGAGCCGACGTTCGTCAAACGAGTCAACGGGGCGTTCGTCGACACCGACCTCGAGGCGTGGCTTCGTGATGCGGGACACGAACACCTGGTCTGTTGTGGGCTGACGACCGACCACTGCGTGTCGACGACCACCCGGATGGCGGAGAATCGTGGCTTCGACGTTACCGTCGTCGCCGACGCCACCGCAACCTTCGATCGAACACTCGAGGGCGAGCACTTCGACGCCGACCTCGTCCACCGAACCGCACTCGCTCACCTCAACGACGAGTTTGCGACTGTTGTACGCAGTGGCGATTTGCTCGAGTCCTGAGAACGTGACGGTGCTCGTGGTCTCCGCACAGGCTATCGCTTCGATGCGGCAGGGCCCCCTTCGAAACACCCATACCTGCGCTGGCCAACTCCCCGACAATGGAAACGGGCACTATTCCTGGCGAGGAACTCGTCGGCGGCATCGACCTCTATCGGACCCTCGAGAGTGGCCAGAGCTACTGCTGGACACGAAGCGATGGCGCGATGTACACGGACCAGCCCGCACCCGAGGCGTGGTACCGAACCGTCGTCGAGGGGATCCCGGTGGCCGTTCGCCAACCGGCAGGAGTGGCAAGCGGTGACCTCGAGTGGCGGTCGACGACCGACGCCGTCCCCCTGCTCCGGCGGCTGCTCAGACTGGACGACGACCTCGAAGCGATCGCCGACGATGCCCCACCGGAACCGTTGATCCAGGAGGCCTACACGGCCCACGACGGGATGCGCCTGGTCGAAGACCCGCCCTTTAATTGTCTGATCTCGTTTATCTGTTCCGCACAGATGCGTGTCGGGCGCATCCACGGCATGGTGAGTCAGCTCGCTCGCACCTACGGCGACACCTACACCCTCGGCGAGGCCGAGATCAACGCCTTCCCTACCCCCGACCAACTCGCCGCGGCAACGGAAGCCGACCTTCGCGAACTCAGCCTCGGCTACCGTGCGCCATACGTCCAGCGGACCGCCGAGATGGTGGCCGAAGGCGAGGCCCATCCTGAAGACGCCCGCGACCTCGAGTACGAAGCCGCTCGTGAGTACCTGACACAGTTCGTCGGCGTCGGGGACAAAGTCGCCGACTGCGTGTTGTTGTTCTCACTTGGATTCGACGAAGCCGTCCCTCTCGACACCTGGATCCAGACGGCTATTGCCGAGTACTTTCCCGACTGCGACAACGGAAACTACGCCGAGACCTCTCGAGCGATCCGGAGCCGCCTCGGTGGGCGGTACGCGGGGTACGCCCAAACCTACGTCTTCCACCATTTGCGAACGGGTGCTGTCGACACCTGATGACGCTTCTCGGGGTTCGTCGACTGCCCCCACAGGACCATGTTTCCCACCGATCGCCGGATCGCCTGCGCCTGCATTGGCCCACCGACCCTCCCCTCCCTCGAGCCGCCTGGTCTCACGCTATCGAACTGCAGGCCGGAGATCCGTCCTCGAGTCGGTCTCCGTGGCTTCATCGTCTTCGTCCTCCCCCTCATCCAGCGATTCCTCGCCGGCTTCGATCACGTACTGCTGGCCGTGCATCGGATCGAGCAACGTATCGACAGCCGCCTGGTCGTCCTCGAGCACCGGCACGTCGTCCGTCTCGGGTTCGGCCATCGCGTTGTCGATCGGATCGGCGAGATCGACCGGGAGGTGACCCCCGTCGTTTCGCTGCTCGAGGTCCGTTTGGGAGAGTCGTTCGTCGCCGTTCGTGGCCATGACCTGGATGTTCTGGACGGCGGAGCTGTCGGAGGTACGGAAGCTGTAGGTGTGCTCGAATACCTCGTCCATCGTCCCGTACTGCGCGCGATANAACGCCGACGGTGAGCCCTCGGGTGCAGAAATTACGTTTGCGAGGACGACGCCATCATCGTGCAGGCGGTCATCCACGAGGGCCATGAACTCGACGGTCGTCAGTTCGAACGGCACCTGATCGCGTTTGAACGCATCGAGGATGATCACGTCGTACTCCTCGTCGGTCGCCTGGAGGAACTGGCGACCGGGTTCGTCGTGGGCACGAAGGGTGTCCGATTGCTCGAGGCCGAAGTACGATTCGGCGGCGGCCGTGACGTCGGCGTCGATTTCGACCACGTCGATAGTCACGTCGTAGGTCGCTTCGAAGTCCTGTGGGCCGGTGTACCCACCCCCGCCGATGAACAACACGTTGTCGACACTGTCGGGATCGTCAGCGAGTAACATCGTCAGATGAAAGTACTCCGTGTAGGCGAAGACGTGTCGGTCGGGGTCAGCCCGATCCAGTGCACTGTGTTGTGCGCCGTCGAGATACATCGTCCGTTCGTCGCCGTCGTCGACGACCTCGAGGTGTTGGTGTGGCGTCTGGGTATCGTAGACGACGTCTCCCCGGTGGTCGAGCCCGAGTGCCGTGGCGTTGGTCGCGCCGAATAGGACGAGCAAGACGGCGAACACGGCGACGACCGTTCGCCTCGAGGGACGCGGGAGGCTCAGTGCGAACGCGGTGACGATGAGGGTCGCGCCAAAGAGGACGCCGATCTGATCGACGGTCAACGCCGGAATCAGGACGAAGGTCGTGACGCCCGCACCGATGATACTGCCGATCGTCCCGAGTGCGTAGACGTGACCAGAGGCCTCACCAACGTGTTCTTTCGCCGAGAGTTCGGCCGCGTAGGGGCTCACGAATCCCAACAGGTACGTCGGTGGCCCAAACAGGATGATGACCGCCGGGAGCGAGGCATATCGCGAGGAAAGCGGGATCGTCGAGGTATAGAACAACAACAGGTCAGCAGCGTAGATGACGACGGCGATATAGACGGCCGTCCCGAGAAGCAGCCACCGAAGCTGGCGATTCGACGCCGTCGCAGCGAGTTTTCCGCCCTGCCAGTAGCCCAAACTCAACGCCGCCAGAAACACCGTGAGCAGTCCGCCGACGGTGTAAATGTGGCTCCCGAACTGTGGGGCCACGATTCGTAACGCGAGAATCTCGAGGCCCATACTCGTAATCCCGGAGACGAACACGGCCAACTCCGGTTTCGAGAGGCGATAGGGCTCGAGCGCTCGCGGGACCTCCATTGACTCCACAGAATAGGTCCACTGGTGAGTACTTGTTGCATTTTTTCGTGGCAAAAACGGTCCACACACGCACCAGTACGTTTTTCCACTCCGGCCGTCGAACTACCCGCCAATGGACGAGCACGGTGGGTTCGAATCGACCTACACCGAAGGAGACGCGGTCGAAAGCGCCACAGCCGCTGGCCTCTCACAACCAGCCACGTACCCGATCCCACCCGGACAGGTGTGTATTCTCATCCCGACACTCGACGAAGCACCGACGATCGGCGAGGTTATCGACGGCTTTCGCGACCGAGGCTACGAGAACGTCCTCGTCGTCGACGGCGACTCGAGCGATAACACCCGCGAGATCGCTCGTGAGCACGGCGCACGCGTGCTGACTCAATCGGGAACAGGGAAAGGGCAGGCCGTTCGGGAGGCCACCGAACACATCGATGCTTCCTACGTACTCATGCTCGATGGCGACGGCACGTACGAGCCTGCCGAAGCCGAGGTGATGCTCGAGCCCCTGGCGAACGGCTACGAGCACGTCATCGGGAATCGGTTTGCGAACATGGACGACGATGCCATGAAACGGCTAAACGGCGTCGGAAACCGCCTCATCAACGGTGCGTTCGGCGTGATTCACGGCGAGAACTACCAGGACATCCTCTCGGGGTACCGGGCGTTCACGGTCGAATCGTTCGAACGACTCATGCTCGATGCAGAGGGGTTTACGATCGAAACCGAGCTGGCCGTCGAGTGCGTCCGACAGGGAATCAAAACCACCGTTGTCCCGATTAGTTATCGAGCGAGACCGGAAGATTCCGAGACCAATCTCCACCCCATCTGGGACGGTGGGACCATTATCCTCACCCTCTACTCACTGGCCAAAACACACAACCCGCTGTTTTATTTCGGCAGCATCGGCGGTGGCTCCGTCTTCATCGGACTCGCCATGGCGATGTTCGTCCTCTGGCAGTGGTTCGTCAACCAGACCGGGCACGAGATCATTGCCCTCGGCTCTGCTGCCGCCATCCTCCTCGGCGTCCAACTGCTCATTTTCGGCGTCCTCTCGGATATGATCGTGACCCTCCACCGTGAACAGCGAAACCGCCTCGAGCGGCTCGAAGAGCAAACCCGAAAGGAAAACTAACCGTCTCGGAGGGACACGGACTGTCGAGCGCGGCGATAGACGGGAACCAAACGCACCGATCTCGGCGAGCGTGACGTGGACATCGAGACGTCGCTTAAAACGGGAGCATCGAACGGATCTGTGCAAACACGCCACCCGAATACTCCTCGCGATACGTCTCGAACACCGGATGTAACGCATTGAGCAGTTCCTGTCTATCCTCGAACGCATCGGCCTCGAGTTCGGCGAGTGCCTGTGAGAGTGGAATCGCGTTCCCATGGACGTCGTACGGAATCGATTCGTCACCGAGTCGTCCCTCGAGTGTGCGTTTCGTTGCCGGAAACGAGATATCACGCCGTTTTAAGACGGCATCGACCGCTGCGATACCGAACTCGATGCTCGCCGGTTCGTCGTTCCCGCCGTTCGATGGTGGTCGAACGCCCATGGTTGAGCTTTTGGGTGGAGTCCTAAAAATCTCTCCTGATGGGCACGATGGCTCCCGCCGGATCGGTCGGCCGAGCGACACCCCTTTGACCTTCTCGCCAGTATTCCTCGAGCAATGACCGAGTACACGACCGTCTCGATCCCGAAAGATCTCGCTGCCCGCGTCGAAGAAACCATCGAAGGAACGAGTTTCCAGAGCACCAGTGACCTCACCCGGTTTTTACTTCGCAGCATCGTCATCCAGCACCAACAGTCCGGGCAACTCACCGAAGCCGAGTTCGAATCGATCGCCGAACAACTCCAGAGCCTCGGCTACCTCGAGTGAGGGCGTTTGTGAGCCTCGAACACTCGAACGCTCGAGTACTGACGGTTCAGCGTCCCCACTGTCTCGAGTACCGACGTTCGGGAATCGAAGGCGTACACAATACTCTTATCGCCGGAGGCTGTACTGCCACGCATGGCTGACAAACCAACTTCCGGTGAACTCTTTGGCGTCCCGTACAACTTCGAGCGCCCGAGTTTTAGCCGCCTACTCGCGGCACACTGGCAACCAGGAGAGGGCATGCTGGTCCAGAAACCGTTCGGTATCGGCTACACGCTGAACCTGGCAAACTGGCGCTCGTGGATCGTCGTTGCCGTCGCTGGCGCGTTGTTCTGGCAGCAACAACAGGGCGCAAGCGAGAGCGACGTCGAAGGCGGTACCGACGAACCGGTCGAAGTGATCGTCGACGAGGAAGACGACGACTGAGGTCGAGCCAGACAGTCTTCTCACACTCATCTACTGCTCGAGTCACGACTCCCCACACAGTTTCTCCGTCTCGAGATGTATCGGCGCTGTGAGTCAGCGCTCATCGTCGTCCTACACTGCTACTGTTGGCTGTACTTGTGTGAAGAATCTCGCCACCCGGGTAGGCGAGCGCCTCGAACGACGTACAGCCGACAGTATGCGTAACCGAGGGCGAAACAGCGCAGCCATCAGTCCGACTCGAGCACGGTTCGGTCCTGAACCCACCCGTCAGCTCCATATTTCCGCTCGGCGAGTTCGGTCGCTGCCTCGAGCTCGCCATCGTGCCACTGGCCGGGGCGTGCGTCACACCAGTCCCTGAGGGCGTCAGCGAGCGCCGAAACCGCCGTCTCACGATCGATACCCGTCTGTTCGCGGATGCTGGTGACTCGGTCAGTGAACGTGGCGGTCTCGAGGGGGGCATCGAAGACGCCGACGTGGGCGGCTGGCTCGAGGTCGTAGCTCAATGAGCCATGTTGGATCACGACGTCGCGCTGGCGGTACTGGGCGTTGCCGCTGATCTTTTTCGCTCGCTCGTCGCCAGAGGCGGGAGCGACGATGTCGTGGGCTGGATGAATATCCCGCAGGTAACACGCAGGCTTGTGGATCGCCGCTTGCTCGGCGGGGGCAAAATCGGCGTCGACGCCCATCCGGTCGAACGCCTCGAGAATCGGCGTACAGAAGAGCTCATAACACGCCATCAGATCACCGGGAACCTCCGCAGCGGGGGCGACGATCGTGTAGGAGATATCCGCCCAGCTATCGTGATAGATACCGCCACCACCCGTCTGCCGTCTCGTGACATCGATGCCGTGGTCCGAACAGTACTGCCAATTGACGCTATCTGGGTCCTGGCCGTATCCCATGGATAACGTGCTTGGGTTCCAGTCGTAGACGCGAACCGTCCGGACATCTTCTTCCAGCGCCGTCCTGGCCGCGACCTCCTCGAGTGCCATCTGTGTGGCCCCGTCTCGAGGGTCGTCGCGGATGAATCGCCACTCCCGGTCGGCGAGGTCGGTCATAACCGGATGCTCGCGGGCAGGTGTGAAAGGGATTGCGACGGCCGCTGGCGAAGGATTCGATATAGCAATATAAGATATATTGCCCCCAATTCCACCCATGCTCCCCTGGTCGTGCAGGTTTTTACGTCCACGACGGCTACCCAAGGCATGGTGCGGAATGTCGCCGAGCTGTTGGCCAGCCTCGAGGACGAGGATTTCTATCTCCTCTCGGGGATTGAGCAAGGAATGCGCTTTTCGGAGTGGGTCAAACGGGGAAAGCTCCCGAACTACACCGGGTTGACCCCCGAAGAAGTGAGCTATCGCCTCGAGCGCTGTCTCAAGCGAGGGCTCATCGAGAAAAAGACGATTCAGTACGAGGGATACACCCTTCAGTTCGAGGGGTACGATGCCCTCGCCCTCCGTGCGCTTGTCGAGCGGGAGACGATCGCCGAATTTGGCTCCCCGCTGGGAGTGGGAAAAGAGAGTGACGTCTACGAGGTCAAATCCTACAAACCACTCGCGCTCAAATATCACCGCGAAGGGTATACGAACTTCCGGGAAGTCAACCGCGAGCGCGATTACACGGCGGACAACCGGCACGTCTCCTGGCTCTACACCGCTCGAAAGGCTGCCGAACGCGAGTACGAGATCCTCGAGGCACTGTATCCGGATAGTAGCGTCCCCCGTCCGATCGACCAGAACCGACACGCGATCGTGATGGAGAAGATGGACGGCGTCGAACTCTCGCGGACGAAACTCGAGGATGGACAAGTGCTGGGTGTCCTCGAGCTGTTGTGTGACGAGTTGACTCGCGCGTACGCGATGGGGTACGTCCACGCCGACATGAGCGAGTACAACGTGTTCGTCTCCGAAGCCGGGATCACGATTTTTGACTGGCCACAGGCCGTCCCGACCGATCACGACCACGCCCGGGAGTTCCTCGAGCGAGACCTCGAGAACCTGATCGGCTATTTCCGCCGGAAATACCCGGCTATCGTCCCCGAGGATCTCGAGAGTGAGGCCCTCGCGGCGGCTATTGCGGCCGGCTCGTTTGACGGAATTAGCCGTCCATAAACCAGATATTGCAATATAAAATTCGTTGAGCGACCTTCGACGAGGCCTGCAGTCGGTGTGCGACGCGACTACCGGCATCGACCGCTCGAGGACGGAGGATCCGACCACAAAAATCGGGGTTTCACGCAGAGACAGCACGTCTGGCAGTCAGCGCGCGCAGAATCGGAACGCCGCTCTCCGTCGTGGGGGTTTCAGGGCCTGTGGCACGCTCAGAAGTCAGTGAGTGAGGATTGCTGGTGTCGGTCGTCGTGGGTAGGCTGAGGGCGTTCACCCGTGTGTTGCCCGCCGCGTCGTGAAAGTGAGGCCCGCCTCGCGACGACGGGGTCACCGAGTGCAGCTTCCGCACGGGGCTTTACACGCTCGATCTTTTCGTAGATACGCTCGCGTGCCGCCTCGTAGTCGACCACCGGGTACGGGTACTCGTCGCCGATTCGAACCCCACACTCCGCCTGGACAGCCAAGGGTGTTTTCTCCGGTTGCGGGAGAAACTGAGCGGGCAAATCGGCGAGTTCGGGGATCCATCTCGAGATGAACTCGCCGTCTGGGTCGTTGTCGCGAACCTGTTTGCGGGGGTTGTAGATGCGTTCCATGTTGACGCCAACGACGCCGGCCTGGCTCTGAAATTGGGTGTAGTTGATCGCCGGATCAGCGTCGATGAGGTGGTAGTAGAACCAGTCAGCCCCGACTCGCCAGGGTTGTTGTAACAGGTCACACAGAAACGACGCACACATCGCGCGCATCCGGAAATTGAGCCATCCGGTGCGTTTGAGACATCGCATCGACGCATCCACCATCGGAAACCCGGTTTCGCCGTGTTTCCACGCCTCGAGGAGTGCCGGGTCGTACGTCTCGACGTGGAATCCCTCCAGCGCAGGATTGACTGCCTCGACCGTCCATCCGGGCCAGTCCTCGAGTTTCTGGTTGTAGTGACGGTTCCAGTACAGGCGGGAGGTGAACATCTCTAGTGCGTGGCCGTCGGTGGCGTTCGCCTGTACGTGCTGATAGACTTCTCTGATTGAGAGGCACCCGAACCGGAGGTATGGGGAGAGCCGGCTGGTTCCAGTTTCGGCGTCGGTCGGGGCCGATATGCTTCCCGGGTAGTCACGAATGTTTCGCGTAAAGTATTTGAGTCGGCGACGGGCCGGGGTTCGGCCACCTCGAGGGACGTCGGTTTTCGTCGGCCTACTATCGTGTTCGTTCGCGACACGTTTGGGGGTGACGGGCGTGTCTATGATTTCTATGGTGGCCTCGGCAGGATTCCACGTGTAGAGATCGTCGGTGAACCAGTCCTCGACGTGGTCACTCCATCCGTCACGGGTGTCGGCGGCGTTTCTGACGAGGCCGTCGGCGTCGACGAAGGTGACGTCACAGGCGGCCGCGGCGGCGTTGTCTCGTTGCCACCCGTATCGGCCGGTCGGATCGGCCGTCGCGACGACGTCCCAGCCGTTGTCGACGAACTGAGTGAGGACGTCAACCGAATCGCCGTAACAGTACGTCAGCGACGCTCCGTGCTCGCGGTACTGATCGTCCAGGTCCTCGAGACACTCGTGGAGGAACTGGATGCGCGCGTCACACGCCAACCCGGCGTCGGTGTAGAACGCCGGGTCGAAGATGAAGAGGGGAAGNANGGTTTCGTAGCGGTCNCTCGCGTAGGTGAGCGCAGGGTGGTCCTCGGTGCGTAACTGCCGNCGGTGCCAGACGATTACGCCCTCCGGGACTGTGGGGATCGNGTCGTCNCGTGGTGNCGGCTNGANCGTCATAGNTGGTGTCAGACGAACAGGCCCGAGGTGACCTCACGTACACCACTGACGGACGACGGGCCACAAGTACACTCGAGTACGGTCATACAGGACTACTCC
>SL_5KL_010_SEDDRAFT_10000530_pt1 | contig 24512 bp, 22 predicted proteins | sample SodLakKL_010_SED_FD_9118 | JGI IMG/M metagenome (IMG submission 9118) | reverse complement strand
CGGTTTTTACGGCGACGTTGTAGGCGATGTAACCGCCCATCGATACGCCGAGAACGTCAAAGCGTTCAAAACGGCTTGCGAAACGTTCACCATACACTTTGAGAATGTCGTCGGATGTCCGGTCGACGATGTCGAAAAGCTCTAGTTCGGAAAGGACTTTGTCTCTTGAGGCGAAGGGCTCTTCTCTTCGTTCCCCATGCTTTTTCGCATCGACGGCGACGACGGTGTATCCGATTTTGACAAGCGAAGGACCGAGCAGTTTCAACACTTTTTCTTTGCTGCCGAAGATGCCGTGCTGCACAAACATCAGGCGGTCGCTGTGTTCCGAAGTATAAAGCGCGACCGGTACGCCTTGGAGTGTAAAAGATTCCCTACGCATCCGCATCCGGCACCAAAACCTTATACAGCAAATACAAAGCGTGCACGACGGCGCGCTTGCGAATCATCGAACGATCTCCGGAGAACAGTCGTTGGTGAACTTTTGTGACGCCTCCGGCGTGCACTCCGAAATAGACGGTGCCGACCGGCTTGTCATCGCTTCCGCCTTCAGGACCGGCGATGCCGGAGATGCTTAGCGATATGTCGGCGCCCGTTTTTTGCTTAAGCCGGTAAGCCATTTCGTAAACGGCTTGTTCGCTGACGGCGCCATATTCTTCAAGCAGTTTGGGGGAAACGCCCAATTGGCGGTTTTTTGCATCGTTCGAATACAGAATGTACGACTCTTTCAAAACGGAAGACGCTCCGGGAACGTCAACCAAACGAGACGTTAGCATCCCGCCCGTGCACGACTCGGCAAAACTTACGACCTTTCCCTGCGACTTGAGCGCATGGACGACGTTGCCTTCGAGGGTTTCCTCAAAGGAACCGACAATGTAGGGCTTCAAACGTTTCTTGAAGGCGCGCATGGCCGAGTGAAGTTTCGCTTTGTCTTTCGATATGAACAAATACTTGATTTCGCCAAGGTTTGCATACGAGGCAATGTCAACGGACGGATGTTCGTCGTAAAAATCCTCTAGGTCGGCTTCAAGTTCGCTTTCGCCGCGTCCGACCAAGCGAAAGCCGTCACGATGGTAATCCTTGTCTCCATAAGGTTCGAGATAACGCTCCACTTCTTTGAACATCGCCTGCATTTCTTTCGGCGGACCGGGCAAGGTGATGAGGGTTTTGTCTTCGACATGCAAAATCATGCCCGGGGCGGTGCCGACTTCGTTGCCCAAAATATGGGCGCCATCGGGAAAATAAGCCTGTTTGATGTTGGTTTTACGCATGGTGCGGCCGCTACGGACAAAATAGGCTTCAATCTTTTCAAGGGTCGGTTCATGTTTGACCAAAGGCAAATCGTAATAACGGCAGATGCTTTCTTTGGTCATATCGTCCCTAGTAGGGCCAAGACCGCCCGTGAAAAGCACCAAAGGGGTCTCGACGTTGGACAGGGCCTTGTGAATCAAGCTTTCCTCGTCTTTAATCGTATACGCTTCACGGACAAAAATCCCTAACGCTTGCAATCTTCTTGCAATGTAGGTCAAATTGCTGTTCAACGTTTGGCCGCTCAATAGCTCGTTGCCAACAGACACGATGGTGGCGTCCATGAAATCACCAACTTTCTTTGTGAAGGAAAAGCGTCAAGGGGGACCCCAAGACGCTAGTTATTCGGGCAAAGCGCTTAACAGAATCCATAGCATCAACGAAGTGCCGACGGCAATGCCCAAGATGAAAGAGACAACAATGATGGTATGACCTTTTGCGGCCAAATATTCTTTGCGGTCCTCGATGTTCTTGGCTTTTGAGTACAAGGAAAAGACCAAATACAGCAAGAAAATGAACACAAAGATGAAGAAAATGGTCAGCGGGATGTAAAACGTCGCAATTTCTATCGCTACGGAAAGCACGGTGGCGTCTTCGCCCGTGGCGAAGGGGTTCAAGCCAAACGCCGCATGCAACAGAGCAAGCACGAGCATGATGAACGCTACGATGCGATAGTGCTCAAAAAGCCCTCCGGGCTTGTAGGTGAACATCTTGCGGGGCACGATACGCTTATAGCGAAAATACTGGTAAAACACATCGATGAAAAACGTGATGAAAAACAGCATGAATGCAAAAACGAAATAATCAACAAACAGCTCCATGAAATACTTCCTTTCAATTGAGAATAGATTTATACATTAAACTTGAACAAGATGATGTCTCCGTCTTGAACCTTGTATTCTTTTCCTTCAAGACGCATTTTTCCTTTTTCTTTAACACCGGCAATAGAGCCATGTTCCTGTAAAACGTGAAAGGGGATGACTTCGGCTTTGATGAAGCCTCTTTGGAAATCCGTATGGATGAGCCCGGCACATTCGTAGGCCGTCATGCCCTTTTGAAACGTCCATGCGCGGGCCTCTTTTGCATTGTGGGTGAAAAACGTCTCCAAATCCAACAGTTCGTACGTTTTCACAATCATCCGCTCTAAGCCCGTTGAGTTGAGTTCGAACGTCTCGAGATATTCTTGGCGTTCCTCTACGTCTAAAGCGATCAATTCTTCTTCCATTTGTGCGCAAATCTCCAAAAGCGCGCTGCCCTCTTCTTCGGCATGGTTGCGAAGCGCCTGAAGCTGAGGATGGTTTTCTTCCAACAGCGCGCCTTCAGAGACGTTGGCCACATACAGAATCGGCTTCATCGTAAGAAAACCGTAAGGCTTGAGCATCCGCCTTTCCTCTTTGGTGAAAGAAAGGTTCCTAAGCGGCTTGCCCTCCAACAAAGCCTCTTTCAAGACGCTGAAGAGTTCGTATTCTCGTTTGATCTCCTTGTCGACTTCCAGTCGGGCTTTTTTGCGAATCTTCGGGATTCGGTTGTCGACAACTTCCAAATCGGCCATAATCAACTCGACGTTCAACGTCTCGACATCACGGACCGCGTCAATGTTGCCGTCGACATGGGGAATGTCGCCGTTTTCGAAACAGCGGACCACATGCAATATGGCGTCGACTTCGCGAATCTGTGCCAAGAATCGGTTGCCAAGCCCTTCGCCCTTGCTGGCGTTTTTCACAAGGCCGGCGATGTCGATGAACTCATAGGCGGTGGGCACGGTTCTTTGGGGTTTCACAATGTCCGCTAGCGTCTTCAAACGCGAATCGGGCACATTGACAACGCCGATGTTCGGGTCTATGGTCGCAAAAGGATAATTCGCCGCATGGGCGCCGGCATCGGTCAAAGCGTTAAAGAGCGTCGACTTGCCGACATTTGGCAAACCGACGATTCCGGCTTTCAAAGACACGCTATCAACTCCTAACACGACTACCATTGTATTATATTTCCGGAAAAATTACAACGAAGGTCTTAACGCTTTGTGTCCGCGCTTAAGACATACTCATACATAGAACTCTGCGGCGCCTTTTGATCGTAGACAAAGCGATACCCAAAGCCTTTATGGGTCATGGCGATGGCGAAGTGCGCAAGAGCGATGCCTCCATCAAGCGCTTGGAGATTGTATCCGAACGCTTTTTCCTTATAGCCGGGATGGTAATGCAAATAGAAGTGCACTTTGTTTTCACGCACGAGCATCCGCCAAGGTTGTTTGTTGGAAGCGGAAGGGCCGATGCGGACGTATTCCAAAACGTCGGCGAGAGGATGGTCGGAAGACAACGGTTCGGAAAATTCGTCTTGGAACGCAATTTCACTAAGAGGCACACGATTTGAAGCCTTGGAAAATTTGCGGATGGCTTTTTCGCGCAACGTTGTCTTTTCGGCAGGAATGCCCACCGGCGAAACCGCGGGAATGATGTGCCCCCTTCTCGCGAAACGTTGAAACTGCTTGCGATGAAAGGTTCCTCCCAGCCAAACCGTGCCGAATCCTTTGGCCGTCAAAGCCAGAATCAAACGTTCAAAAACATATCCGAAATCCACCAGGTGCCTGAACGTGTTTTGCGTAGTGCCGCCAAAATAGGCGGAAGCGTTTTTGACAAAACCGTAGGTGCCGACTTTCTCCTTTTTGCCTTCTTGACGATCCAAGAAAAAACTAAAGAGCTTCGCCGAATGCCCAAACGGTCCCCGTTCGCCTTGAAAGGCCTCGACGGTTTCGCGAACGAGGGCTTTTTGCTCTTCGGTAAGCGGTTTGTTTTGATAGGTGCGGACACTTCGTCGTTTGCGAATCGCCTCTTCCATAACTAGCCTCCTTTACGGACGAACGTCGTCTGGATGAATCTGCAAGGTCACATAGTCGGTTTCTTGCAGAGTATCGTTGCGGTAATATCTTAGGGACACGCGGTCGCCCACTTGCGAGTTCAAGATGGCTTCTCGCAAGGCGTTGAAGTTCAAGATGTCGACGTAGTCGTCCCAATCTTCGAGTTTGTATCCGACGATGATGTCTCCCTCGCGCAATCCGGCTTCTTCAGCCCCGCCGCCGCTTTGGACATCGCTCAGGCAAACACCGAAGGGCTGGTTGCAGTCGCTGACTTGCGCCATGGCACGTACGCCTAAGTAGGGTCTTTCCACATACCCTTTCTCCTCCAAATCGGCGATGATGCGGGAGACGGTGTTCGAAGGAATCGCAAAACCGATGTTGTCGGCTTTGTCGCTTACAATTTTCATGTTGTTGATGCCAATCAGGTTGCCGTTGATGTCAAAAAGGGCTCCGCCCGAGTTGCCGGGGGAAATGGCCGCATCGTGTTGGATGAACGGCACTTCAAACTCGCTTCCGGGAACATAGCGAGACAATCCGGACACGACGCCCAAGGTCACCGTTCCGTAGTAATCAAACCCGAGCGGGTTTCCAACGGCAATGGCGAAACGGCCGGGTTTAAGCTCGTAGGAATCCGCAAACGAGACTACGGGAAAGTTGTCGTTGGCTTTGAACGTCAATACGGCAAGGTCGGTCGTCTTGTCTTTGCCCAGCACTTCGACGTTGCGGTTTTCAACGGTGAAAAGCATGCCGTTGCGCTCGTAGACAACCTCGATGCTTCGATAGTTTTCGATGACATGATGGTTGGTCACCGCGTAAAAGGTGCTGCCCTCTTTGCGATAGACCACCGCCGAACCGGTGCTGCCTCCGCCTGTGAACAACGTACCCGTAACACGCAAGCCGACGACCGCATCCTTGTTTCGTTCAATCATGTCGGTGAGAACTTCTTCGAAAGACTCAAGATCGTAGTGGACATTCTCGTACGCTTCGGGCATCAGCGACTCAATCAGTTGAATCAGCTCTTGTTCGGTGTAGCGTCCCGTATCGATTTCTTCTTCCTCTTCAAACCAAAAATCACATCCGGAAAGACCAAGCAGGACAAATACAAGCGCAAAGACAATCAGCCATTTTTTCATCATCGTCATTCCTTCAAACGAAATAGTTTTGACGCGTTCTCGCTGGTTGCTTGAGCGAGTTCCTCATAGCTCATTCCGCGTAAAGAGGCAATTGCCTCGACAATCAGCGGAAGGTAGCTGGAATCGTTTTGTTTTCCACGGTAGGGGTGCGGCGCAAGAAACGGGGCGTCCGTTTCCACAAGCAAGCGGTCCAACGGAACTTTCCGGGCCACTTCTTTCGGGGCTTTCGCGTTTTTGAACGTCACCGGGCCGCCTAAGGAGATGTGAAGGCCGAGCGCCAAAAACTTCTCCGCCATTTCGGCCGAGCCGCTGTAGCAGTGCATGACGCCTTTGATGGGCGCATATTTGGCGAGGATTTCATACGTGGCCTCGCTCGCATCGCGCATATGGACCACAATCGGCAAATCCGTCTCTTTCGCCAGTTTGACTTGGCGTTCAAAAAGCTTTAGCTGTTCGTTTTTGTCGTCTTTGCCCCGGTAGAAATCCAAGCCGCATTCACCAAGCGCACGAACGAAAGGATGTTTCAGCTGTTCTTGCAGGCGCTCGAAATCCTCTTCGCGAAAGTCCGGCGCATGGCTCGGATGCAAGCCTGCGGTGGCGAATACGCCGGCATGCTCTTCGGCAATCTTGGCGGCGATGTCGTTGGTCTGTGGTGTGAAACCGACGACAATCATTTTCTCCACGTTTTGGCCGCGCGCTTTCTCCAAATAATGCGTTAGGTCCTCATACAGTACATCGTTGTTCAAATGGACATGGGTATCGACAATCATGTGTATCACTCCTACTAACTATTATACAACGACCTGGACAAATTAAAATGAAAATACGCAGTTGAAAAAACCCGATCCTTTTTCAAGGACCGGGTCTTTAAAGCGGGAATTAGTCGGAAACTTCTGCGACAACGCCAGCGCCTACGGTACGTCCGCCTTCGCGGATGGAGAATTTCGTACCTTGTTCAAGAGCGATGGGGTAGATGAGTTCAACGTTCATCTCAATGTTGTCGCCTGGCATAACCATTTCAACGCCTTCAGGCAATTGGATGACGCCGGTGACGTCTGTGGTGCGGAAATAGAATTGCGGTCTGTAGTTGGAGAAGAAGGGGGTATGACGGCCGCCTTCGTCTTTGCTCAGAACGTATACTTCACAACGGAACTTGGTGTGTGGAGTAACGCTGCCTGGCTTGGCGAGTACTTGACCGCGTTGGATGTCGTCACGGGTTACGCCGCGTAGCAGCGCGCCGATGTTGTCGCCCGCTTCGGCTTCGTCAAGAAGCTTGCGGAACATCTCGACACCGGTAACGACAGTCTTGCGTGTCGGCTTGATACCGACGATTTCAACTTCGTCTTGAACCTTGACTTTACCGCGTTCAACACGGCCGGTCGCGACGGTTCCGCGTCCGGTAATGGTGAATACGTCCTCGATGGGCATCAAGAACGGCTTGTCGGTTTCGCGGACAGGGTCGGGGATGTATTCGTCGATGGTGTTCATCAGTTCAAGGATTTTTTCCTCTTGTTCTTCATCGCCTTCAAGGGCTTTAAGGGCGGATCCGCGTACGACGGGGATTGCGTCGCCGTCAAACTCGTATTCGCTCAAGAGTTCGCGGATTTCCATTTCAACAAGTTCGAGAAGTTCTTCGTCTTCCACCATGTCCGTTTTGTTCATGTAGACGACGAGTTGGGGTACGCCAACTTGGCGAGCGAGAAGAATATGCTCGCGTGTTTGTGGCATGGGTCCGTCCGCGGCGCTAACGACAAGAATGGCTCCGTCCATTTGCGCGGCACCTGTAATCATGTTTTTAACGTAGTCTGCGTGACCCGGGCAGTCCACGTGCGCGTAGTGGCGTTTTTCGGTGGCGTATTCGATATGCATCGTATTGATGGTGATGCCTCGTTCTTTTTCTTCTGGAGCCTTGTCGATAGAGTCATAGTCTTGTGCGGCGGTATCGCCAATGCCCCGGCGGTTCAATACGGTCGCGATTGCGGCGGTCAACGTCGTTTTTCCATGGTCGACGTGTCCGATGGTACCAATATTTACATGGGTTCCTTTACGTACAAATTTTTCTTTTCCCATTGTTGAATTTCCTCCTTTATTTGGTCTTATAACACCGTTATTTTATCGTATTCTAAATGAGAATGCAAGTTAAATCAGTTAACCGTTGCGTTTTTTGACGATTTCCTCCGCAATGCTTTTGGGAGCCGGTTCATAGTGTGAAAACTGCATGGTGTAGTTCCCCCGACCCTGGGTGTTGGAACGTAGGCTGGTCGCGTAACCGAACATTTCCGAGAGGGGTACATGGGCTTTGACTTGGTGGGCGTTGCCGCGTTGTTGCTGGCTTTCCACCTTGCCTCGCCGCCCTGTCAGATCGCCGATTACGTTTCCGAGATAGTCGTCCGGAGCGATGACATCGACAATCATGATCGGTTCAAGCAAGATTGCCTTGCAGCGTTCTTTGGCTTGACGGACCGCCATGGATGCCGCCACTTTGAATGCGACCTCTGAAGAGTCGACGTCATGGTAGGACCCGTCAAAGAGAGTCGCTTTGACGTCGATGACCGGATAGCCGGCTATGACACCGTTTTCGAGGGATTCCCTCACGCCCTGTTCAACGACGGGGATGTATTCGCGAGGCACTACGCCACCAACAATTTTGTCCTCGAACACAAACCCTTCGCCTTCGTTGGGCTCAAACTTGATCCATACATGGCCATACTGTCCGCGGCCACCGGTTTGACGGACAAATTTTCCTTCGACGTCCGCTTCGGTGGTGAATGTTTCGCGGTAGCTGACCTGGGGGGCGCCGACGTTCGCATCGACCTTAAACTCTCGTTTCAATCGGTCGACGATGATGTCGAGATGCAACTCGCCCATACCGGCGATGATGGTTTGCCCTGTTTCTTCGTTGGTGTAGGTGCGGAATGTCGGATCTTCTTCCGCGAGTTTTTGCAGGGCAACCCCCATTTTATCTTGATCCGCTCTTGAACGCGGTTCAATGGCCACGCTGATGACGGGTTCGGGGAAGTTCATCTTCTCAAGAAGGATGGGGTGTTTCTCTTCCGCTAATGTGTCTCCCGTGGCCGTGTTTTTGAGACCGACCGCGGCGGCGATGTCACCGGAATAGACGGTGTCGATCTCCTCGCGGTGGTTCGCGTGCATCTGCAGGATGCGTCCTACACGCTCTTTGTTTTCCTTGGTTGTATTGATGACATAGGAACCTTTTTTCAAAGTTCCCGAATAAACACGGAAAAAAGTCAATTTACCGACGTAAGGGTCGGTGGCGACTTTGAAGGCAAGAGCTGAAAATTTGCCTTCGTCGCTGGATGTGACGCGGACTTCGCTGCCATCTTTCATCGTGCCTTTGACCTTCATGACGTCGGTCGGGGCGGGAAGATAATCGATGACCGCATCAAGCATGAGCTTGACGCCTTTGTTTTTGAATGCGCTGCCGCATAGGACAGGGAAAAATTCTACATCGAGCGTCGCCTTGCGGATGGCGCTTTTGATTTGTCCGACGGTCATTTCTTCGCCTTCGACATAGGCCATCATCAGCTCGTCGTCGAAGTCGGCGAGTATTTCAATCAATTCACCGCGCTTTTCTTCGACAATGTCGCGATAGTCTTCGGGAATGTCTATTTGTTTCGCGTTTTCATCGGGTTTCCCGTCGTACTCGTACGCTTTCATCTCCACTAGGTCGATGATGGCGTTGAAGTCGTTTTCTGCGCCGATGGGCCACTGTATCGCGGCCGCTTTGACGCCTAAACGTTCGTTCAGCGATTTGACGCTGAAATCGAAATCGGCTCCGACTTTGTCCATTTTGTTGACAAAGACGATGCGGGGAACCATGTATTCCGTCGCTTGCCGCCATACGGTCTCGGTTTGCGGTTCGACGCCCGCTTGGGCGTCAAGCACTGTAACCGCGCCGTCAAGCACGCGGAGCGAGCGGGAGACTTCTACGGTGAAGTCGACATGACCAGGGGTGTCGATGATGTTGACCCGGTGTTCACGCCAAAACGCTGTGGTTGCGGCGGAGGTAATGGTGATGCCACGTTCCTGTTCTTGGTCCATCCAGTCCATTTGAGAGGCACCCTCATGGGTTTCTCCCATCCGGTGGATTTTGCCCGTGTGGAAGAGTACACGTTCAGTCGTCGTGGTCTTACCAGCATCGATGTGGGCCATGATGCCGATGTTTCGAGTGCGTTCTAATGTGTATTTACGTGCCATGACATGCACTCCTTCCTACCAGCGATAATGGGCAAATGCTTTGTTGGCCTCCGCCATTCTGTGAATGTCTTCTTTCTTTTTGACAGATTGTCCTTCGCCGTTTGCGGCGGCGACAATTTCTTTTGCCAAACGCTCTTCCATAGTCTTTTCATTTCGCAGACGCGAATACTGGGTAATCCAGCGAAGCCCTAGGGTGTAACGGCGCTCTTCGCGCACCTCCATAGGCACTTGATAGTTTTGTCCACCAACGCGGCGAGCGCGCACTTCAAAAGTGGGCATAATGTTGTTCATCGCTTCTTCGAATACTTCCATCGGCGGTTTATTGGTGATTTCTTCAACTCGGTTGAACGCGCTGTATAAAATACGTTGCGCGGTATTTCTTTTTCCGTCTTTCATGATGCTGTTGATTAACTTGGTGACGAGTTTCGAGTTGTACACCGGATCGGGCAGTACATCCCTTTTCGCCACATGTCCTTTACGAGGCATAGGTATTTCCTCCTTTCATGTTCTCTATTTATACTTATGCATCTTTTTTGGTTCCGTATTTTGAACGGCCTTGCTTGCGGCCTTCGACGCCTCCGGCGTCCAAGCTGCCTCGAACGATGTGATAACGAACGCCCGGCAAGTCTTTGACGCGTCCGCCACGAATCAAGACGACGCTATGTTCTTGAAGCTTGTGTCCGATTCCGGGGATGTAGGCGGTCACTTCCACTCCGTTGGTAAGACGCACACGGGCGTACTTACGAAGCGCCGAGTTCGGCTTTTTCGGAGTCATGGTCGCAACACGTGTACATACACCGCGTTTTTGCGGGCTTGGCAAATGCGTGTATTGCCTCTTCAAGGTGTTGAAGTTGATGCTCAAGTGTGGGGACTTGGTTTTTTTCCTGCGGGTTTCGCGTCCTTTGCGTACCAGTTGGTTGATAGTCGGCATGGTTTTCCTCCTTTCGATTATGATACAACTTAACCATGTGTGTCAGGTTTTTCCATAAAAACAAGGGTTCATGTAAAACCCTGTCATTCTCAAGATGTTTCGTAAGCATAATTATATAACACCGTACCAGGTGTGTCAATGCTTATAGGCGTATTTTTTGTGAAAAGTGCCGGGAGCGCTTGGCCCCCGGCACTGAACGTTATTAGTTTTCGCTGGATCGTTCGGTGAATTCCGAATACAGCTCTTCGTCAAAGTCGTCGTCTACCCGTTCATAATCGGGGTCGATGCTGTCGTCTTCGTCGTCGTTGATTATGTCGTCGAAGTCCGAGCCTTCCGGCTTTTCGTAATCGAAACGTTTATGCTTGAGGATGCCCGTACCGGCAGGAATGCGACCGCCGATGATGACGTTTTCCTTGAGGCCGGCGAGTTCGTCGGTTTTGGCGCGGATGGCCGCGTCGGTAAGAACCCGTGTGGTCTCTTGGAAGCTTGCGGCGCTTAGGAAGGAGTCGCTGCGGAGCGAAGCGCGTGTGATGCCAAGCAGTACGGGACGGCCGATGGCCGGCTTGAGGCGCTTGGAGAGGGCGGCTTCGTTTTCACGGCGGAACGTTTTGTAATCGACTTGCTGGCCGGGGAGGAGTTCCGTGTCGCCTTCGATGATGATGTTGATCTTGCACATCATTTGGTGGATGATGATTTCGATGTGCTTGTCGGAAATCTCAACACCTTGGGAACGATAGACCTTCTGCACTTCGCGGAGGATGTATTGTTGGACGGTTTCGGCGTCGGTGACGCGCAAAAGCTGTTTGGGGTCGATGGAGCCTTCGGTGATTTTTTGGCCGGCGCGCACCTTGTCGCCTTCTTCAACAAGCAGCGTGACGTTGCTGTTTGTCTCGTAGACATGGTGGTCGACTTTGCCGTCGAGGGTAACCTTGTAGCGTTCGTCGATTTGCTCGATGTCGGTGATTTCACCGTCGAATTCGGCGATGATGGCCTTCCCTTTCGGCTCTCTTGCTTCAAAGAGCTCTTGGATACGGGGCAGACCTTGCGTGATGTCCGCTCCGGCGACGCCTCCGGTATGGAAGGTACGCATGGTGAGCTGCGTGCCGGGTTCGCCGATGGATTGTGCGGCGATGATGCCGACGCTTTCGCCGACTTCGACTTCTTCGCCTGTGGCCAAGTTTTGTCCGTAACACTTCTTGCAGACGCCGCCTTGGGCGTTGCACATGAGAATGTTGCGGATTTTGACCTCTTCGACGCCCGCATCGACGATGCTTCTTGCGATGTTGTCGGTGATGTAGGTGTCTTGTTCGGCGAGAATTTCACCGGTTTTAGGATGCGTGACGGTTTGCTGGGTGTAGCGCCCAAGCAAACGGTCGTATAAGGATTCGATCATCTTGTCGTCATTGTCCTTAAACGCACTGACAATGGTGCCGCGGTCGGTGCCGCAGTCTTCTTCGGTCACGACTAGGTCCTGGCTGACGTCGACAAGACGACGTGTCAAGTACCCTGAGTCGGCGGTTTTGAGCGCGGTGTCGGTAGATCCTTTTCGTGCGCCGTGGGTGGAGATGAAGAACTCGCTCATCGTCAATCCTTCGCGGAAAGAGGCTTTGATGGGAAGTTCAATAGTCTTGCCCGAGGGGTTGGACATGAGGCCGCGGATTCCGGCAAGCTGGGTGAAGTTCGAGATGTTGCCGCGGGCGCCGGAAGTGCTCATCATGTGGATGTGGTTGTCGATGGAAAGCTCTTCACGAATGCCCGATTGAATTTTGTCTTTGGCTTCTTCCCAGACCTGCAAGACGTGATTGTAGCGCTCGTCTTCGGTCAAAAATCCGTTGTCGTGCATTTCTTGAATGTTTTCAACGCGCTGTTCGGCGTCTAAAAGGATGTCTTCTTTTTTGCTATAAGGGTTGACGTCGAAAGCGCTGACGGTGATGCCGGCGTATGTCGAATACTTGAAGCCCAGGTTTTTCATTTTATCCAGCATCTTCGAGGTTTCGTTGATTTTGAAATCGACAAAGACACGGGAAATGATTTGCGAAAGGAACTTTTTGTCAAAGGGGTTGGCCAGACGACAAGCGCCTTCAGCCTCAAGTTCTTTTATTTTTTCCTCGACCGCCTGGATTTCTTCAAGAGACGCATTCACGCTCGTCCGCTGCAAACGGGAGAGTTCGCGGTAATGCTTCTCTAACGTGATGCGGTTTTTGATCGCTTTGCGGATATCTTTGCCTCGCGGGACAAAATACTTGTCCGGAGTCTCCTCGGCGAGGTTGCGAGGGTCGGGTTCATTCAAGAAAGGGAATGTGCGGGGAAGAATCTCGTTGAAGATTAGTTTCCCCATCGTGGTCATCAAGTACCCTTCTTTTTGTTTTTCGGTCAGGGGGGCGTTTCCGAGCGAACTCGCACGAATCGCCATGATTGCATGCAAGCCGATGTCGCCGTTTTCGTAGGCGAGCATGGCTTCTTTGGAGTCTTTGAAGATTTTGCCTTCGCCTTTTTGGTCAAGGCGCTCTAACGTCAAATAATAGTTTCCGAGGACCATGTCCTGCGAAGGGGTGACGACCGGTTTGCCGTCTTTGGGATTCAAAATATTGTTGGAGGCAAGCATAAGCACGCGGGCTTCCGCTTGCGCTTCTTCACTCAAGGGGACGTGCACGGCCATTTGGTCGCCGTCGAAGTCGGCGTTGAAGGCCGTGGTGACGAGCGGATGCAACCGGATGGCTTTGCCTTCGACCAAAACGGGTTCAAACGCCTGGATGCCGAGGCGGTGAAGCGTCGGCGCACGGTTCAAGAGGACGGGGTGTTCTTTGATGACGTCTTCGAGGACTTCCCAAATGCGTCCGTCGCGTTCGTCGATGATTTTTTTGGCGTTTTTGATATTGTTGGCAATGTCGCGGTTGATGAGTTCCCGAATGACAAAGGGTTTGAAGAGGGAAATCGCCATTTCTTTAGGAACGCCGGCTTGATACATCTCAAGGTCGGGGCCGACTACGATGACGCTCCGTCCGGAATAATCGACACGTTTTCCGAGGAGGTTTTGGCGAAAACGGCCTTGTTTGCCTCTGAGCATGTCAGAAAGCGACTTGAGGGGGCGGTTCTTTTCGACAACCATTTTGCGGCCGCGTTTGGAGTTGTCGATAAGAGCATCAACCGCTTCTTGCAGCATGCGGCGCTCGTTTTTGGTGATCAAATGCGGTGCATTTTGCTCTTTTTGACGTTTCAAGCGGTTGTTGCGATTGAGAATGCGACGGTAGAGGTCGTTCAAGTCGGTCGTTGCGAAACGGCCGCCGTCAAGCTGGACCATCGGACGCAGTTCGGGCGGGATGACCGGCAAAACGTCCATGACCATCCACTCGGGGTTGTTGTCCGATTTCCGGAATGCCTCGATGATTTCAAGGCGCTTGATGAACTTGTGGCGTTTTTGCTTCGAAGCTTTTGGCAAAGCTTTGCGGAGCTTGTAGGATTCTTCTTCCAAATCCAAGCGCTCTAGCAAAATCTTGATGGCCTCGGCGCCCGTGTACGCTTTGAAGCGGGTGCCGTATTCCATGTATTTGCGCGTGTATTCCGCTTCCGAGAGAATTTGTTTGTAGTGAAGGTCCGTATCGCCTTTGTCGACGACGATGTAGGAAGCGAGATACACCACTTCTTCCAAATCTTTGGACTTGATATCCAATAGCGTCGCAATGCGGGACGGCGTGTTGCGAAGATACCAAGTGTGGACGACGGGGGCGGCGAGCTTGATATGGCCCATGCGCTCCCTGCGCACCTTGCTTTCGGTAATCTCTACGCCACAGTCCTTGCATTTTTTGCCGCTGTGGGCGCTTTTCTTTTTATTGTTGCAGGCACACTGATAGTCTTTGGTGGGGCCGAAGATGACTTCGCAGAAAAGGCCGTCACGTTCGGGCTTCAAAGTGCGGTAGTTGATGGTTTCGTGTTTTTTGACTTCCCCGTGAGACCAAGAAAGAATCTCCTCGGAAGAGGCCAAGCGGATTTTGTAGTGCTGGTACTTTTGGCTCATACAATCACCTTATCCTTATAACTTTAGGAGTTAAAGCCGTATTTTTCTTGATAATCCTGTTCGCCCGAATCTTCAACCAAGCTCTTGCGGGCTTCGTTCTCACGGGTGTCGCGGTTGATGAGTTCGACGGAAATGCCGAGCGACTGCAGTTCGCGGGTCAACACTCTAAACGACTCCGGCAAGCTCGGTTCGGGAATGCTCTTGCCATCGACGATGGAGCGGAAGACTTTGTTTCGGCCGATGATGTCGTCGCTTTTGACGGTAAGCATCTCCTGCAAGCAGTACGCCGCGCCATAAGCCTCAAGCGCCCAGACTTCCATTTCACCGAAGCGCTGTCCGCCGTTTTGGGCTTTTCCGCCCATCGGCTGCTGGGTGACCAGGGTGTAGGGACCGACGCTGCGGGCGTGCAGCTTGTCGTCCACCATGTGGTCGAGCTTGATCATGTGCATGACGCCGACGGCGACGTCGTTGTCGTAACGTTCGCCGGTCAATCCGGAATAAAGCGGCGTCTTCCCGTCGGGTTGCATGTTCGCTTCTTTCATGATTTCGACAAGGTCTTCGTTCTCTACGCCGTCAAAAACCGGAGTGGCGATGTGCGTGTTTAACTTTTTGGCGGCCATGCCCAAATGAATCTCCAAAACCTGGCCGATGTTCATCCGCGAGGGAACGCCGAGCGGGTTGAGCATGATGTCGATGGGGCGTCCATCGGGAAGATAGGGCATGTCCTCTTCGGGGAGGATTTTCGAGATGACGCCTTTGTTGCCGTGGCGTCCGGCCATCTTGTCGCCTTCGGAAATCTTCCGTTTTTGCACGATGTAGACGCGAACGACTTCGTTTGCGCCAGGTGGCAGTTCGTCGCCGGCGTCGCGTGAGAAATGCTTGACGCTTTTGACGATGCCGCCGCCCCCATGGGGGACGCGCAAGGACGTATCGCGTTGTTCATGCGCTTTTTTGCCGAAGATGGCGCCAAGGAGACGGTCTTCGGGCGTTTCTTCGGTAAATCCTTTCGGAGTCACTTTGCCGACGAGGATGTCACCCTCTTTGACTTCGGCACCAGGAATAATGATGCCGTTTTCGTCTAGGAATCGGCGGCCGCGTTCTCCGACATTCGGAACTTCGCGGGTGATTTCTTCTTTACCAAGCTTGGTGTCGCGGGCTTCGCAATCGTATTTTTCTATGTGGATGGAAGTGTAGACGTCTTCTTTGACGAGGCGTTCGCTCAGGATGACGGCGTCTTCGTAGTTGTAGCCGTTCCAGGTCATAAACGCAACGGTGACGTTACGGCCGAGGGCGAGCTCGCCTTCGTCCATGGACGGTCCGTCGGTGATGATGTCGCCTTCTTTGACCTCTTCACCGGTCCTCACAATCGGACGGTGGTTGAAGCATGTGCTTTGGTTGCTTCGTTCGAATTTCTCAAGAGGATAGGTCTTGCGGGTGCCGTCTTCGTTTTTGATGATGATAGTGCGCGAGTCGACGTATTCAACGACGCCGTCTTTTTGGGCGAGCAAGCAAGCGCCGCTATCTTTGGCGGCTTTGTATTCAATGCCCGTGCCCACAAAAGGTGCTTCGGGCTTAAGCAATGGGATGGCCTGGCGTTGCATGTTGGCGCCCATTAGCGCACGGTTGGCGTCGTCGTGTTCAAGGAAGGGGATGGACGCCGTCGAAACGGAGACAATCTGCTTCGGGGAAACGTCGATTAAGTCGATTTCCTCTTTGGCGTGCATTTTGGTCTCGCCCATGTGGCGGGCGACAACGTGGTCGTCGATGATGCGCTTGTCGTCGTCAAGGTTGATGTTGGCCTGTCCGATGACGTATTCTTCTTCTTGGTCGGCGGTTAGGAAGATGTGTTCTTCGGTGATGAACAGCTCGACGCTGCCGTCGTCTTGTGGAACCCGTTTCACCTTGAGATACGGTGTTTCGATCAAACCGTACTGGTTGACTTGCACGTAGGTGGATAGCGAATTGATCAGGCCGATGTTTTGGCCTTCCGGTGTTTCAATCGGACAAATTCGTCCGTAATGGGAGAAATGGACGTCGCGCACTTCAAAGCCGGCGCGGTCGCGAGTGAGGCCCCCCGGGCCAAGCGCGGAAATGCGGCGTTTATGCGTCAACTCGTCAAGCGGGTTGGTTTGCGACATGAACTGCGAAAGCTGAGAGGAGCCGAAGAACTCCTTCAAGGATGACGTCAACGGGCGGATGTTGATCAGGTTTTGCGGAGTCATCTCGGAAGTGTCCCGTGTCGACATGCGGTCCATGACGTTCTTTTCTAACTTGGAAAGGCCAATGCGGAATTGATTCTTTAGCAGCTCGCCAATCAAGCGGAGTCGGCGGTTTCCAAGGTGGTCGATGTCGTCTAAACGTCCGTAATTGTCCATGAGGTTGAGGTAATAGCTGACGCTGGCGATGATGTCGGAGGGCGTGAGATGTTCCGCCGTCTCGGTGGAATCGTTGCCGATGATGCGGACGTCGATTTCCTCGTCTTCTTTGTTGCGGTGTTTGATGTCAAGGATTTCCACACGCGCCAAATCGAGTTGCAGTTCTTCTTTCGAAAGGGTGTCCTCGATGGAAGAAAGCATCTCTTCATAAGCGGTGTTTCCTTCTTTTTCGATGAAAGACTCTTTGTTCAAGCCTTGCTTCATCAAATACCCCGCGGCGTACTCTTCGGGGGTTTTGAACGATTGGGCCTTGATTTGTTCAAGCTTTTCATCGTCGCTTAGATGATTCAAATAAGGATTGGCGTCAAGTACGTCCTTTTGTTCGTGGAAATCGTACTCCAAATCATGGGCCAAAACGCCGGGAATCGTGTGGGTGAAAGCGTGGCGGTTTTCATCGAGAATCTTCTCGATGTCGCGGTCGATGGTTTGATTCGCCGAAACGAGCACTTCGCCGGTTTCGGGGTCGACTAGGTCTTCCGCCAAAGTTTTGCCGCGAACATGGTTCAAGGCGTTCAGTTTTTGGTTGACTTTGAAACGGCCCACCTTGGCCAGTTCATAACGTTTCGCATCGAAAAGACGGCTGACAAAAAACTTGATGGCGCCGTCAATGGTTGCCGTTTCGCCTTGACGAAGTTTGGAATACACTTCTAAAATCGCTTCTTCCGACGAGCGGGTCGTATCTTTTTCTATGGTCTGGTCAATGTAGTTGTGTTTTTTATAAAGGTTGCGGATGCTTTCGTTTTTGGAAAGACCTACAGCACGCAATAAAGCGGTGAGCGGGATCTTTTTGGAACGGTCCAATTTCACATTGAGGATGTTTTTGGAATCCGTCTCATATTCGAGCCACGCACCGCGGTTGGGGATGATTTGTCCCAAGTAACGGCTTCTTAGTGTTTTCCTATCGATTTCTTCTGAGAAAAACACTCCGGCGCTTCGCACAATTTGCGAAACGATAACGCGTTCGGAGCCGTTGATAATAAAAGAAGCCCGGTCGGTCATAAAGGGGAAATCGCCCATGAATATTTTCTGGCGCTGAATGACACCGGTACTATGGTCGACCAAACGCACGCCAACACGAAGCGGGCGTGAGTAGGTCAGTTCTTTTTCACGGGCTTCCTTGGCGGTGTATTTCGGTTCGTCAAACTCAATGTCTTCAAAATACAGTTCAAGGCCGCCGGTGAAGTTTTCTATGGGCGAAATATCGGAGAGAAGTTCGTCGAGTCCCTCTTCGATAAACCAATTGAAAGATTTGGTTTGAACTTCGATTAGGTTGGGCAGTTCGACGTTCGATTTGACGCGGGAGTAGTTCCGTCGTTCTCGCTTCTTTCCGTACTTCACAGTTGAGTAATTCACTACTATACACCCCGTTCACATATTAAAAAAAGTGATAACAACATAAAAAAGCGCATTGTAACGCATTTTGTTATTGTATCACATAGTTGTCAACCCGTCAACGATTTTTTGGTCCGTTTCGGTTTCTGTCGACGGAAGACTGACTCATTGTACCATATATAGAGAAAAAGGTTCAACGTTTTTTGCAGACAAAAACGAAAAAGCCTTTTTTCCTGTCGGCCACATCCACATCAAACGTCGATTCCAAGTGCCTTTTCATCGTCTTGGCGCCGTGTTTTTTGTTCGCAACCAGCCATAGTTCTCCATCGTCTTGCAGGTGGCTTGCGCAATCCTCAAGCATCGAAAAGAGTCTTTCTTTGCCGATGCGTATAGGCGGGTTGCTGACGATCAAATCGAACGATTGACCTTCAAGCGAAGAAAAACCGTCGCTTTGTACGACGTCGCCGGTGGCATCGTTATGCACTAGGTTCTTTTTTGCCAAGGACAAGGCGCGCTCGTTCACGTCGCTCATGGTTACTTGTAACCCGTGTTCACGATTGAGCACGATGCCGATGACGCCGTAGCCTGTTCCTAAATCAAGCGCGGTTTTTGCATCTTCTGACACTTTGAGGGCCTGCAACAAAAAAGCGGTGGCGTAATCCACCTGGTTTTTGGAGAAGACGCCGTGGTCGGAGACAAACGTGTAGCGTTTGCCATTGTGTTCCCATCTCAAGATGATCTCATCGCTTCGGACGTCAGGTTTTTCGCTGAAATAGTGGCTCATCGTTTTCCCCCTCAAAGGCAAAAAAACCTGAGTTCGCACTCAGGTTTTTCGCCTAGGAAACAATTATTCGATTTCGACGGTGGCGCCGGCTTCTTCAAGTTTTTCCTTGATTTCTTCGGCTTCTTCAGGGTCGATGTTTTCTTTGACCGCTGCAGGCGCACCATCAACAAGCGCTTTGGCTTCTTTGAGGCCAAGGCCAGTGAGCTCGCGTACGGCTTTGATGACGCCGATTTTCTTTTGGCCCGCATTGGTGATTTTGACGGTGACCTCGCTTGGCGCGGCGTCTTCTTCGGCGGCGCCGGGTGCGGCTACGGCGACAGCGCTAGGGTCGACACCGAATTCTTCTTTCATCGCTTCGACGAGTTCGTTTAGCTCCAACAATGTTTTTTCTTTCAACGCTTCAATGATTTCTTCATTTGTAAGTTTTGCCATGATATTTTCCTCCTTATTATCCGTTGTCTTCTTCTTTTTCTAGATTCTCTGCGTGCATGTGAATCGCGGTTGCAACTTTCCGAATGGGCTCGATAAGGCCGCCCGCAAACATGGTGAGCAATTCTTCGCGGGAAGGAATGGTTGCGATTTTCTTGATCATTTCGTTGTTCATGAACTCTTTGTCGACAATGCCGACTTTGAGTTCGGGCTTTTTGTGTTCTTTGGCGAACTCGTGGATGACTTTCGCGGCCGAAACGCTGTCTTCGTATGAAAACGCGATGGCGTTGGGCCCGGTGGTGCTTTCGGTGAGTTCTTCATAGCCTGCCGCTTCGGCTGCGCGGCGAATGATGTTGTTCTTGATGACTTTGAACTCGCACCCGTTTTTCATCAGCTCAACACGAAGTTTGGTCACTTCTTCGACGCTCAAGCCGAGGTAATCGACGATTACGATGCTGTTCGCTTCGTTGATTTTGTCTTTGAGTTCTTCAACGAGTGCTTGTTTTTTCTCGATGTTTTTTCGAGTCACTTCTTCCACCTCCTAATGTGTCAATAAAAAACCTCTTCTGTCAAACGACAAAAGAGGGCTACGCTGTGCGTGCAAGTTCTTTTGTCTGCTTGGGAAATTAAGCCGTGCGGCACCCAAGGTCTTCGACAGTTATTCAAAGTTACGTGTGTATTATCCTACAAAATCGTGCTGGTGTCAACCCGTACGCCGGGGCTCATCGTGGTCGAGATGGCGAGGTTTTGAATGAATACCCCTTTGACGGTCGAGGGACGCAAACGCTTGATGGTTTCGTAGAACGAACGGATGTTTTCGACCAGTTTGTCCTCGGAAAAGGACTTTTTGCCGACAAGGATGTGCAAGTTGCCGACTTTGTCGACACGGTATTCAACTTTACCTGCTTTAATCTCTTCAACCGCTTTGCCGATGTCCTGTGTGACCGTGCCCGTTTTCGGGTTGGGCATGAGGCCTTTGGGACCGAGTGTGCGTCCGAGTTTTCCGACATGAGGCATCATATCGGGCGCGGCGACGACGGTGTCGAATTCCATCCAGCCTTTTTGGACTTTTTCGACGAGTTCTTCATCGCCGACATAATCGGCGCCGGCTTCTTCGGCTTCTTTCGCTTTGTCGCCTTTGGCGAACACCAAAACGCGTTTCGTTTTCCCGGTTCCATGGGGCAAAACGGTGGCGCCGCGAATGTTTTCTTCGGCTTTGCGCGGATTGACGTTCAAGCGCATGGCGAGTTCGACCGAGGCGTCAAAACCTTCAAAAGAAATGTCTTTGAGCATTTTGACGGCTTCTTCAAGCTCATAGTACTTGGTTCTATCGATTTTCTCCTGAGCTTCACGATATTTTTTGCTCTTTTTTGCCATTGTTTTTCCTCCTAAATGTGGTCTAACGGAAGGATTTTCCTCCCACATTCAGTTGTATTGCAACAACCAAATGCTTAGTCTTTGACTTTGATTCCCATGTTTCTGGCGGAACCTTCGATGATTTTCATTGCCGCTTCAATGTCGTTGGCGTTTAAATCCGGCATTTTCGTTTCCGCGATTTCTTTTACTTGTTCGCGGGTGACGGTACCGACTTTCTCGGTAAGCGGATTGCCTGCGCCTTTTTCGATTCCGGCGGCTTTCTTCAGCAAATCCGCTGCAGGCGGGGTTTTGGTGATGAACGAGAACGAACGGTCCTTGTAGACGGTAATTTCTACAGGAATGATGTTCCCCATCTGTTCGCGCGTTTTTTCGTTGAACTTCGTGCAGAATTCTTGGATGTTCACGCCGGCTTGTCCGAGTGCCGGACCGACCGGTGGCGCGGGGTTTGCCTTTCCTGCGGGGATTTGCAATTTTACGACGTTGCTGACTTCTTTAGCCACGATAGACACCTCCTCATATTCGTGATGTGGTCAACGGATCAAGCGACCCTCCCACTCAAAAAACAGGCATGACACACAACATGCCACGCCATTATATACTATGGCACCCTTGCTGTCAAGATTAAACGTTGGTATCGATTTCGTCAAACGTCAATTGAGCGGGCGTTTCGCGCCCGAACATCTCAACTAGCACGGTGACCATGGCTTTTTCGTGGTCAATGCTTTCGACTCTTCCGATTTGGTTCATGAACGGTCCGGCCGTAACGCGGACCTTCTGGCCCAGTTCCACATCCAGCTGCGGCGTTTCCATGACGCCGGCGCGCTTGAGGATGGGGTTGATTTCATCGGGAGGCAAGGGGACGGGTTTTGTGCCGCCGCCGCTGCTGCCGAGAAATCCGGTGACGCCCGGGGTGTTTCGTACCACAAACCAGGAATCGTCGGTGACAATCATTTCGATAAAGACATAGCCCGGATACAGTTTGACAACCTTCTCTTTGGTGGTGCCGTCCGGTTTCTTCTCGCGACGGATTTGTTCGGGGATGACCACTTGAAAAATCTTGTCTTCCATCTGCATCGACTCGATGCGTCGTTCCAAGTTAGTCTTGACGGAGTTTTCCTGCCCCGAATACGTCTGCACCACATACCACTTCTTGTCCGTAAATTCCTCAGCCATGGTTACGCTCCCAAATCATAAAGAATATTGAATATGGGACGGAAGATTTGGTCGTAAAGGACGAACATGATGCCCAAAACGATGATGAAACCGAAAACGCGGGCGGTATGGTTGTACATGAGCGACTTTGTCGGCCAGGAAACGCGACGCATTTCTTTGAGTCCTGGAATGAAGAAAGGCGCTAAAGCGACTAGAATCGCCGCGGCACCGATGGCCATGACGATGATGGAGAAGACGCGGATTTTAAAGGGCGAGTCGAAGATCCAAAGTTGTGTGAAAGTGATGCGAAGGTGTTCGCCTTCGAAGATGTAGACGCCCAAGATGAGGACAAGCGCGCCTAAGAGGCACAACAAGAGACCCTCGAACGGATATTCTGTTTTAAGAACCTGGATGACTTTGTTGACTTTTTCGGATTTGTCTTTTGGCAAATTTGGCATGGGTATTACGCTCCTATTTGGATTCTTTATGTAGGGTGTGTTTCTTACAGCGTTTGCAGTATTTCTTGATGGTCATTCGTTCTTTGTCGTCTTTGTGTTTGAGCGTCGAGTAGTTCCGTGAGAGGCAAACTTCACAAACAAGACGTATTTTATGACGCATAGTATCACAACCTTGCAAATATATAATGTATCAAAAAGGGGCTTCTTTGTCAACTGTTAATCGCTGAAATACGCCTTGATTTTGGCTTTTGCGCGGTGTAGGGCATTGTAGACGGATTTGATGTCGGCGCTCTCTTTTTCAACAATTGCGTCGATGCCGTAGTTTTTGAGTTCCCGCAATGTGTAGACGCGATATTCAAAGGGGGTCAACACCTTCTCAATCTCAGCAACATGCAACGAGTAATAGGCCGAAGCTTCCCGAAGGCAGTGGTTGCGCTCGGCGATGTCGTTCAAATAATGCATCGTCGTTTCCTTGCGTCGTTTGAGCGTCGCTATGTGGCTGATGAAATAGCGTTCGATGTTCATCTCCAAAAACCGGGTGAACGTTTTGTTGAAGGAAGCGTCAAACCGCATGGCGCTTCTATGGAGAATAATCAGGCATTCTTGAAACAAATTGTCGAAATCGTAGGCGAGGTTGAACTTGTGAATCTTTTTCGCCATGAAATGTCGGTACTGATGCAATAAAAGCGCCAAAGCGTCTTCATCGCCTTCTTGGATGCGGTCGATGATTTCGTAATCGTTGTGCCGTCTCATCCATCTCTCCGGCGCAAGACGTCGTAAAGGGCAATGCCGGCGGCGACGCTGACGTTCAAACTGTTCAACGTTCCGCGCATGGGAATCTTCACCAAGTAGTCGCAATTCTTTTTGACCAAGGGTCTGAGGCCCTTGTGCTCGTTGCCGAAAACCAAACACAAATCCACATCGGCGTGAATGTCGGAAAGCGCCGTCTCGGTCGCGACGTCGAAGCCCGCCACCCATACATTGGCTTTTTTGAGGGTTTCAATGGCGCGGTTCAAATTCGTCACTTCGACGATGTCCACATGTTCTATCGCGCCCGCCGACGCTTTGACAACGCCCGGAGTGATGCTGGCGCTGCGGTGTTTGGGAATGATGACGGCATCGGCGCCGAATACTTCCGCATTGCGTATGACCGCGCCCAAATTGTGCGGGTCTTCAATGGAATCGAGCATCACAAAAAGCTTGGGGCCCTCTTTGCGCAAAACATCCTCAAGCGACAAAAGCTTGTAATTTTCCACAGTGGCCACGAGCCCTTGATGCGAAGTGCCGAACCGTTTGTCCATTTCGGGCTTGGGCAAGAAGCGAATGGGCACGCCTTTATCGGCAAGACTCTCAAGAAGCGAATCCTTGCGCCCCTTTTGGGCGAAGATTTCGTGTATTTTCCGTCCAGAGCGCAAGGCTTCCTGAACGGGGTTGTTTCCATGAATTTGCATGCGATCACCTCTTGATTCGATTGTATCACGGCACTGCGGTTCGTTTTTTTAGAAAAAGAACCGCAATCCCGGCGGTATCTTCGGCCAATAGAATACGCCGAATCAGACGGTGTGGGAAAGCAGTTCGTAGAGACGTTTGTGTTGGCCGGTCAAATACAAATGCCCAAGCAAGGCCTCGAAGCCCGTGGCAATTTTGTGCTCCATCAAATCGCCTTTACGGGATTTTCGGCTCAAAGGGGCGTTTCTTCCCCTTTTGAAGACATCGTACTCCTCGTCTGTCAAAAGAGGTTCGATCGTTTTGAGCGCACGGCTTTGGGCCGCACCCTCGGTGTAAGTAATCGCAGTGCGGTGCAGGTCTTTGGTTTGCACTTTTCCTTTTGCAAGCAATTGCTCACGGACATAAAGCTCGTATACGGCGTCGCCGATATACGCTAGCGTTTGGGCGTTGTAGGGAAGCATTCAAAGGATGCCTCTTTCAAGCAGTTTCTCGCGGAGGCGGTCAGCTTTGTCGAACTCTTTGTTTTTGCGGGCGTCCGTCCAGGCCATGTATATGGCGCGGTCCGTTTGGGTGAGCCTGCGAACCTCGGGGTTCAAGCCGAGAATCTTGAAAAACGTGTCAAAAACCTCCAGCGCGG
>SL_5KL_010_SEDDRAFT_10000529_pt1 | contig 24541 bp, 20 predicted proteins | sample SodLakKL_010_SED_FD_9118 | JGI IMG/M metagenome (IMG submission 9118) | reverse complement strand
TTAAAACCTCCAGGGGTTTTAATCCCTTTGGACAGCGGACTGCGCAAGTATGGCAGGCCGTACAATCCCAGATCTCCGCAAGCCTGGCCAGCTCATCAAGTTTACCTTCATCGTATGCTTGGTCAACAAAGTGACGCACGTTTAATTCGGCCCGCACCGTGACCGGACAACCACCGGTACAGCGACCGCATTGTATACAACCCAAAAGATCATATTTTTCGGTGAATGTCTGGTTTTCAATACTCATTATCATACCCCGCATTGTTTAAGGTTAATCATTCAATTTCACCTCCGGCAGGCACCGGTTTTAACTGCCTGGCATACCCGGTTACTGCCGGTTACTTATTTACACCGTAAATAAGCTTGCCCTACCACCTCCATCCATAATCGCAAATTTATACGGTTTAACTTTAATTGTTAGACAGTTTTGATAAAACTACTTCATACTAAAGGTTTCGCCATTTTATAAAAATATCCTGCCTGACTTTTTAATTCTTTAATATTTTCCATGGACAAATATTAACTTGCTTAATAGCTTTTCCNTAAATCAGAATTACAAGGGGCAAGCCGGTGAACATTTAGTAAACTTTNATCGTACCGGCAGCTTCCCCGGTAACTCGGCCGATAACCCGGCCCTCAACTCCTTTTTCCTCCAGTGTTGACAGAAACCTGTCTTTTTGTTTTTCCACAAGGGCAACAAGAAGTCCTCCCGAAGTCTGGGGATCTGCCAGGGGCAGCAGGGCATCTCTTTCTTCTTCCGATTCGCCGCACCATTTAACATGAGGCTTGATGTATTCCAGGTTCCGGTAAGCCCCACCCGGGATCATTCCCATAGCGGCCATTTCTTTTACTCGCGGATAATAGGAGAGCTGGTTATGATCAATTTCAGCTCCGGCTTTACTGCTGACAAGCATTTCATGCAAATGACCCAGCAGGCCAAAACCGGTAATATCGGTGCAGGCGGAAACTCCAACCAGGTTCATCGCTTCAGCGGCCGGGGCATTAAGAGCAGACATCCCCTCAACTGTTTCCCGGTAATCATCTTCAGTTATCATATCACCTTTTACAGCAGTGGTAATAATACCTGTACCAAGCGGTTTTGTTAAAACCAGGCAGTCCCCTGGAAGGGCCCCTTCCCCGCTTATAATCCTGGCCGGATCGGCAACACCTGTCACGGCCAAACCATACTTTGGTTCGGGGTCTTCAATACTGTGCCCGCCCACCACTACCGCTCCGGCTTCGATTACCTTGGCATATCCGCCCTGCAGGATTTTTTCCATGATCGCCAAAGGGTGACAGGAAGCCGGAAAGCAGATAATATTCAAAGCGGTCATGGGCTTTACTCCCATGGCATAAAGATCACTCAATGAGTTGGCTGCCGCAATTTGGCCAAACATATACGGATCATCCACTATCGGTGTAAAATAATCAACCGACTGGACCAGGGCCAGGTTATCGGAAATACGATAAATACCGGCATCGGCAAAATGTTGATCGCGGTTTAAATAATTGGGGTCCTCCTGGACCGGCAATTGACGCAGAACCTGCGCCAGGGCTTCGGGCCCTATTTTAGCTGCTCAACCGGCGCTCGCTGTCATTTGGGTAAGCCTGATTTCTTGCCTCTCCATTTTCGCACCCCTTTCCCAATTTACATTATCATTCATCTCGGCCACGGTTGAGTTCCAATTTAAAGGGAACCCTGTAATCTTCTATACGCCTGGTCAGTTTTTGCTGATCAAAATATTCAAGCAAAGCCTGGGCGTACTTTCTTGAAATGCCGGCCAGGTCCCGGAAACAGGCCAGGGTTAAAGTACTTTCAGAAGCAAAATGCTTTTGCAGCAACCCGGTTGCCTCCCTGTAAGCATCGCTGTGGAAATATAAGTCATCGCTAACTTTTACCAGGGTCCCTTTTAACAGCAAATAATTTAGGAACTCGTCCCTGCGGTTCGGATCCACCCCGGCCTGTTCAAGCGCATTTTTTAGAGAGGGAGGCTGCAGCCATCCGGACCGGTAAATGTCAATTAATTGATCAAGTTGCTTTTTATCTTTCCCGGATGGCTTTGGTTCGTACCGGTACAGGCTGACCAATTCACCTTTAACTGTCAACCGTTTATTTTCTTCCAGGCGCTTTAGAAGGGCATCGTACTCTTTCTGACCAAAAACTTTTGGCAGCAACCCCTTTAAACGGGCCCGTGACACCCCGGGAGCTAAAGGATACTTCTGATGATAATTTTGCAGTTCGTCAATCAAAGCCTGTTCATATTCTTTTAATTTGTCGGTTAAGATATAAGAATCATCCAGTCTTTTTACCAGGCCGTTTTTTAAATCACCCTGCAGAAGAGCATCTATTATCTCACGGGCCAGCCTGGTTTCTTTTACCAACCCTTCAAGACCGGCTACCTCCAGTTCCTCAAGCTTGCTTCGCAAAAAAGCCTGGTCTCCTCCTGCCGTGGGAGACTGCTTTAATTTCTCAAGGCGAGAAATAACATCGGGACGAAAACGACGATGCTTTTGGGGGTAGGGATCCAGCACCACTCCACCGCCGATAGTAGCCATCGGTGAATAAGAACGAATAACAAAGGGATCGCTTCTTTCAGCCACCAATCCACGGTCCAGTCGGCACTGGGCCGGGCAGCTTTCACCGGGCTGTAAACGGTCCCGATCCAGCAATAAAACCCGGGCCACACTGCGCCCGGTTCCCAGGAAAAAATGAACCGGGTCCAGGTTTTTCAGGCTGCGTGGCGAGTTTGCTAACAGTTCAACAGACACGTCTATTAGTTCGGTCGGCCGGTAGTAACCCGGACTGCTTACCACACTTCCCCTTAAAACTTCATCTTTATCAAGTCCCGAGAGATTCAGGGCAACCCTGCTTCCGGCCGCAGCCTCTTTCACATCCCGGTCGTGGACCTGGATATTACGCACCCTGGCCTCCCGGCCCGGCGGCACAACAGCCACAGTATCACCACTTTTCACAGACCCCTGGATCAATGTGCCGGTAACCACTGTACCAAACCCGGCAATTACAAAAGAGCGATCTACAGGCAAACGCAGGGGTGCTTTAGCATTGCGGCTTTCCAGGCCCGTTGTAAATTCATCGATCAGTTCCCGCAGCTCTTCAATCCCTTCACCTTTAATGGCTGATACAGCGTGAATAGGCGCGTCTTCCAAAAAGGTGCCTTTGAGTTCTTCCCGAATTTCTTCTTTAACCAGTTCTTGCCACTCCCGGTCGGCAAGATCAATCTTGGTGATAACCACGATTCCTTTACTTACACCCAGTAACTGCAAAATATCAAGATGCTCGCGGGTCTGGGGCATAACTCCCTCGGAAGCGTCAACAACAAGCATCACCAAATCCATCCCGGCAGCGCCTGCAAGCATATTATGAATAAAACGTTCGTGTCCGGGAACATCAACAACCCCGGCTATTCTGCCACCGGGTAGTTTAAAAGGGGCAAAACCGAGATCTATAGAGATTCCCCGCTTTTTTTCTTCTTTTAACCGGTCGGTATCTACACCGGTAAGCGCGGATATAAGAACTGTTTTTCCGTGATCAACATGTCCCGCTGTGCCGATAATTAACTGATCCAAGTATAGTAGCTCCCCTTTACTCTTTTAGAACATTAAATGCCCGCTTAATAGCTTCAAATAATGCTTCCTCCTGATCGTAAAAAACAGTCCGGGGATCTATAAGCAGGGCATCCTGTTGTAGGCGCAGGATAACGGGGGGGTCTTCCTGCCTTAATACCTCGGATATTTCTACGGGTGAAGGATCTTCGGGAACAGGAGCAATCCTGATTAAAGATGTGGGCAGATCAGCCATAGGCAAGGCTCCTCCCCCTACTTTCGAGATACCTTCAATAACATTAACCTGATCACTGCCAAATATGCCTTGAAACTTACTCGAAAGGTTCTCAGCCCTTTCCCGCAATTCTTCATAACCTGCTGTAAGCATTCGCCACACCGGTATTTCCCGCAGGGCCTTATCTTCATCCAGGTAAAGCCGCAAGGTAGCTTCTAAGGCTGCGATAGTAAATTTGTCCACCCGCAGGGTCCTGGCCAGCTGGTTGCGGCGTATTTGTGAAACCAGGTCGCTGCGTCCGACAATAATCCCGGACTGCGGTCCACCAAGCATTTTGTCCCCGCTGAAAGTGACCAGGTCCGCACCGTCGGAGATACTGTCCTGAACCCGGGGTTCTGCCGGAAGCCCATACTTTTTAAGATCAAAGAAGACTCCGCTGCCCAGGTCCTCAAGAAGTAAAACGTTGTTTTTAGCAGCCATTTTAGACAGGTCAGCAGTGCTAACTTCGGCCGTAAACCCTACCATGTGGTAGTTGCTGGTGTGGACTTTTAGAAATGCGGCGGTATCTTCACTAACTGCATCCTGATAATCATGAGGATGAGTTTTATTGGTGGTCCCCACTTCCACCAGGCGGGCACCGCTGGCGGCCATAATTTCAGGAATCCTAAAAGAACCCCCGATTTCCACCAATTGTCCGCGCGAAACAACTACTTCCTTTCCGGAAGCAATTGTATTTAATGCCAAAAACACGGCGGCGGCATTGTTGTTGAGCACCAGGGCTGCTTCAGCACCGCTCAGTTCACAGAGCAGTTCTTCGAGATGTTCCTGGCGTGAGCCCCTTTTACCGCTTTCCAAAGATATCTCGAGGTTGTTATATGAACCTGCTATACTTGACATAGCCTCAACAGCAGGCCGGGCCAGCGGAGTTCGCCCGAGGTTGGTATGAATAATCACGCCGGTGGCATTGATCAGTGCTTTAAAATTCATACCGGCATATTTATCTGCAAGCAGCAGCGCTTCTTCAGCCAGCACCCCGGGTGATAGATCAAGCTTACCTGCTAGCTGGTTTATATCTTCACTGCCGGTAATGCTTTGACGCCGTGAATCGATAACTTCTTTTACTGCCCGTAAAACCAGGCGACGGGGCAGCCTTTGCAAGCTTTCCTGCAAGAGGGGTTCATTCAGCAGGCGATCAACAGCCGGCAGTTCTCTTAACAGGGCTTGTTGATGATCCAATCTTTCCAACCTCATTTCCCGGATACATTAAATTATATTCTTTGTTCTATTTTTTGCCGCCAAACAGTTTAATTATACCAAGTTAAATCACAGGTTGACAACCGAAACTCCTTATCTTCCGAAGTGTTTAAAAGGTCAGCCGGCCTGTTACTGTTTAAGGGTATATCCTATTTTCAAATCAAGGGTCCTGGTTTCCAGGTAATTACCATGAAAAAATCCAAGCAGGGAACATTTTTCCAGATCTATCATTCCTTTTTGATCGACTATTTCCTGGTCAAGGTAGGTGGCAACCACCCGTCCGATAAACAAGCTGTGGCTTTCCAAAGACAAAGTTTGGTCTACTACACATTCCATGCTGACCGGGCATTCTTTTATTGTCGGGGCAAACTGCAAAGTACCCATTTCAGCGGTAAGGTTGAAATGGGAAAACTTATCGAGCTCTTTTCCACTTAATGTGCCGCACCCATCAACTATTTCAACCTGTTCATCTTTCGGAAGATTAATTGTAAATTCACCGGAATCCTTTACCAGGTTATGAGAATAACGCCCGGGCCTGATCGCCACCGAAACCATTGGCGGAGAGGAATTAACCACACCCACCCAGGCCAGGGTAATAATATTTCTTTTCGATTTGTTTCCGCAGGCTATAAGCGCAGGGGGCACCGGACCCAGGGCCAGTTGAGCCTCTTTTTTGATTTTAGTCATCCTTACATCCTCCTTTGGTATTTAACTGCTGCTTTTTGTTTATTCCTGGCAGAAAATATTTTATTCTGATTTTGTCTGCTCAACCGTTCTGCATTTTGGTCGGGTGCCGGTTCATCGCAAGCAAAAGGCGGCAAATAGAGCTGCAAGCTTATGCTTTGGTTGCCCCTGGCATCCGCCCATCTATGGCTCAGTCTTCGGTGGGCTGACCCTCCATGCAGGCCGACCAGCTAAACCTTTACTTCACTTGACACTGCAACCGCTTTACCTGCAATGTCCCCCGTCCAAAATACAGCACATTTGAGCTATAACTTTTGATAAATATTACTTCACTGTATAAATTTCTCCTTCCCTGGCCAGCTCACTGTCCGGGAAGTGTTTCCTGGCTTCGACAAGGGCGTCTGCCTGCTCGTTTTCCGGGTAGTGATGGGTTAGGAGCAGGCGCTTGACAGCTGCCTTAGATGCAATCTGCGCCGCCTGCGAAGCGCTTAAATGGTTGGGCAGACCATCTTGAATATCTATCTCCCGGTAGTTGGCTTCACATAAGAACAAATCCGCATCACTGGCAAACTTTTCCAAGCTACTGTGATATTCGGTATCTCCCGAATAAACAAACAGCCCGGAACTGGTCCGAAATCGCAGGGAAAGGGAAGGAACTGGATGGACTCCGGCAAGGTTTTCAATTGTAAACGGGCCAATTTGTAAACTTTCCTCAACTTGCAGCGGGTGAACTTCATAGACGTCTTTATAGGGAAGGCGTTCAAATTCTTGCTCCGGTTCCCCCGGGGCAAAAACCGGCAGCGGTTTTTGACGGAGAGTTCCTTGTTCTGCGAAAGCAAAAGCGTAACGCATAACCATTAAATCAGAAATGTGATCGGGGTGAAGGTGGGAAAGCAATACGGCATCAAGCTCACGGTAATCTGTGTNCTCCTGTAAACGGCTAAACACCCCGTTTCCACAGTCAATTAAAAGATTACAGTTATCTTCCTGCAGCAGGTAGCCTGAACAGGCGCCTCCTGCCGGAGGAAATGGACCATAACAGCCTAAAACGGTTAACTGCACTTATTTCACCTCCCATACCCCTCATAATTAAGAGCTTAATCTTAATTATAGCGGGACTTATTCTTATAAGGCAAATTCCTTCACTGCGCCCCGGATTATTTTTTCTGCCATGGCTTCTCTTACCTCATCCTTGGCGCTGAAATAAATGATTTGCCACCCGGCATCACAAATCTCGTCAAGCAAATTAAGCATAGCCTCTAACCTTTTTGAATCGGCCTTAATAAATGGATCGTCCAGGATAAAAAACCCTTTTTCGCCGGCAAGCAATTTTTCACCAAAAGCCAGCCTGATTGAAAAATAAAGCTGATCATAGGCTCCCCCGGAAAGCTTGGATACTTCAAGTTTTTCCCCGCTTTCTAACACGGCATAAGGCAACCCGGTGCCACTGTCAATCACCACTCCCCTGTAACGACCACCGGTGATTCTGTTAAAATAAAAGCTGGCCGGGTTTCCTAAACCAAATAGCCCTGATATTTTTTCTAACTCTTTTTCAGCAAGCCGATCAAAAAGGCCGGCTGTAAGCACTGCGCTTTTTCTTTCCTCTTCCCTTGTTTTAAGCCATTTTTTCAAGCGCTCGATGATGCCTTCCAGATCAACTAATGTTTGGCAGACCAGGTAACCATCTTCGTTACTCCCTACGATTTCATTATATTTTTTTTCCAAATCGCGCAGGTCGTCACCACGCCGCCTTAAAAGTTCTTCCAGCTTGCTCTTTTTTGCTTGCAAGTTTTCCAGCTCTTCTTTAACCTTTTCTACAGTTTTTTCTTCATAATTGAGTTCCGGTGCCGAGTGTTCATATTCCTTAAGATCATCAACCCGTTTTTCCCATTGAAAAATAAGTTCTTCCTCTGAAACCGGATCAACAGCCTCACCCAAAAGGCTGCCCAGGATACTTTTCTGTTTTTCCTTTTCACTTGTCAGTTCCTGCTTACGCCCGAGCTGTGCAGCATAATGGTCGGCATTTTGCACAGAAACGGATAGCTTGATTCTTCCTATCTTATTTTCTTCCTCCCTGATTTGACTTAATAATTTTTCCTCCTCTTTTCTTAACCTGTCGTCTTCTTTGACCCACCACTTAATTTCACTATCCAGATCTTTTAACCGCTCTGACTGCAGTGCAAATCTCTTTTTAATTTCACTTACCGAAGTGCGGACTTCTGAAATACCGGATCCCGATAGGCCGATGTTTTCAGCTGCTACCCTTACCTGTGTGTCCAATTCGGTAAGCCTGCTTTCTTTACTGAAATCATTAAAAATATTGATTAAACTATACCCCGTAACTGCCAGTGAAATAAACAAGAAAAGCAGCAACCACCAGTAGGGCTGTATAATAGTTCCGATCAAAGAGACAATCACTACCAGGGTTGAAAGCAAAGCCGTTTTTCTTAAAAACAGGTTATTAGCTGAGGACTTATGAGCACTAAGAAATGCGGCTGCCCGGTCATATTCCCCTAAAAGGGGTTCAACCTGATTGGTGCATTGATCTTTTTGATATCCGGTGGCTTTTAATTCTCGCTCAATATCTTTAAAGCTTTTTCTTGCTTCTTGAAGCGATTCGGCCGCCCTGGCCAGTTCATTGCGGTTATGTTCCAGTTGTTTGCTTAAAAGCCCCAGGTTGGCTTCAGCATGGTGCCAGGCCTGGTAATCTTCATGCCGGTAATTTTCGAGCTTATTTAATTCAAAGCGAGCATTTTCAAGTTTCCACAAAGCGCTTTGCGCTTTTTCAAAAAGTTCGCGGTAATAAGCAAGATTTAAGCGGCCCAGCTTATTGTCCGCTGCCCTGATTTTTTCTTCTACTTCCAGCAGGTCCGTTTCAATTCTTCCATATCCTTCTTTTAAAAGTTCCGCAAGCAGAAATTCAGCCTGTTCCAACAACTCTGAAGCTTGATTGTATTTGCTTTTAAGTTTTTCCGGGGATAGATCACGGAATTCCCCACCCGGAGTAATCCTGCCTATTTCTAAAACTTTATCTTTAACCTTCTTAATATCCTCTGTCCGTAAACCGGTCAGGCGGTTGGTTACACCCTGGTAAAACTCATTTTCTTTAAGAATCGAAAGGTCACTGTCACGGATTAAAAATATATTTCTAAACTCAAAGGCACTTATATCAAACAGCTGGTTAAATGCTCCCGCTTCCGGAAGCTTAATAGTTGTGTTTGCGTTGCCCGGGACTATGTTTTTATCGCCGCCTCTGTTTTCAGCTTCAAGAAGCATGTAACCTTCCGGGTTCTCGGCAACCCTTTCGACCCCTTTGATTGCACGCAGTTCGCCGCTTTTAAAAAACATTCGCATCAGGGCATCAATGGTCAGGGTTTTTCCCTTTTCATTGGGGGCATAAAATAAGTTAAACCTGTCCAGTTCAAATTTTCCGTAATCATCCAGGGGTCCGTAACGAGTTATGGCAAATTCTCTTATAAACATTTACCTCGCCACCACCCTCAAGGCCTTAATAGCCATTTCCCTGGCCTGCTTTTTAATCCCGGGTTCATAAGCAGATTCTTCAAGCAAGGCATCAAAGTCCCTGAAAAGTTCGTCTTTGAGCACATGCTGCACATCTAAAAAATCAAAAACCGGTTCCGCGGCAAGATAACTTTCAGCAATTTTATTAAGCTCAGCGGCCATCATTTGTTCGTTCATTCCCAGGGCTTCACCGTCAAATAAACCGTCTACCTCCAATAAAAGAGCGGCTTTATGGTGCAACGAGGAAATTATTTGCTTTAATTTGTCCACCGGATTTTCTACAGTAAAAGGATCAAGCTTAATATTAAATTTCTCGAAGTGGAAACTGTTTAAAGTTACTTCCGCCGGCTCTTCACCGACNGTAAAAAGATTGGCGGCGCGTTTTCCCACTTCCCGCCTGGTAACAGAAACCGGGGATCCTGGGTAAATAAAAAAACCACCGCCTGGGATTTTCCGGGCAAGGTAACGGGAATGAAAATGGCCTGCCAAGACGTACTGCAGCGGCATTTTTTCAAAAAATGAAAGCTGAACCGGCATGTAGCGCCGGTCACCCTCATCCCCCCATTCAGGGGGAAAATAAAAAACATCAAGCAATTCACCGTGAAATAACAAAAGGTTCTTGCAGGCGGTATCCATCAACCGCCCAATTTCTTTAAGGCGGTAGGCTAAATTCTCCCGGCTAAGAGGTTCATAAGGAAGTCCCCAGAGCATTATATTATCCTTTAGAGGCAGCGGTTGACGAGGGTCGCTCATGACTGTAACATTTTCGCCAAAGTAGAGGCCGCTGCGATAAGCTTTATAATCATGATTGCCGGGCAGGATAATGGTTTTAAAAGTCCTGCCTCCAAGAATAGAGCGTAATTTGCCACGCAGCATTTCTACGGCCGCATCCTGGTCAAAAAGATCCCCGCAAATGACGAAAACTGAAACCTGGTTATCCGAAGCCATATCAGCAAGCTCCTTTAAAGCATCCCAACGTTCAAAAGATTGGGCATTTAAATGCAAATCCGCCGTGTGGAGGATCTTCATCGCCGGGCCTCCTCTAAATAAATCGCAAATGAATTATCTTTCCCCTATTTTAGAATGCTTCGGAACTACGAGTAATCATCATTAACAAATATAAAAAATGTGTCTCAGCCGTTAGAAGGCTGCGGATTAAATTGCCCGAAATGAGAGCTCTGCTCTTCTGGGTTTTCGTTTCAGGCTTCTTACCGGGGCTGTTTATAAAACAGGCTGAACAGCCACAAAATAAATGTGTTTCAAATAAAAAGGGGCGATGCTGTCATCGGCCCCAACTTTTTTCCCCTCTTAATCTAATAAAGCTATAACCTGTCTATCTCTTAAATCTTCTAAAGTATTCCTTAAGCCCTTCCCCGTGATATGAAAGCACAATTAGGATTATCCCCAGGAAAGACATGCCGGTCACTACCTGCTGAAAGCGTTCCATCGCCGTTTCAAGGTAAAGTTCCTGGTAAGGCTGGACATGAGCAAAAATATTTTCCAGGGATAGATACATAATTATACCGACAAATATAGTTATCACAATGGTAAGGATACCGGGAGCCAAAAACACCTTAAACCGCTGATCAATGAAATAAAGTAAAATCAATAGAAATCCAATACCGGCCAGAGTCAGCCAAAAAATGTTGTGAATAACCATCGGTTGCAAAGTAGCAGTAAATAGTTGCACCTCGGTATAAGGAGGGGTTGCTTCGGTAACAATTATCCTGACCGTATCTTCCGCTTTAACCCCAAATAGTGAGTAGGTTAAAAAAGTAACGAATAAGGTAATTGAATAAACAAACCCGATAACTACTTTCAACCAGTTTCGCAAACCCTGTTTCATTTCTTCCCTCCTCATCTGCTAATCATCATCAAGCAAATTATGATTGTTTTTAGGTTTTGTTAAACAGTCACTGTTGAGTAGCCTTTATATTCGCCCTTTAGTTTTAAGATTCCTGCAAACAGCTTCCATTTTTCATAGTCTAAAAGGCCATGCTTTTAAAGTTTACGCCAATGTTCGGGAGTTGAACCCGGAACTATAATGGTTTGAGACCGGTCCGGTCCAACTGATATCAATTCTACAGCAACACCTGTGGTTTCCTCAAGCGCTTTTAAATAACTTTTTGCAGCTGAAGGCAATTCTTCAAAGCTGCGCACGCGGGAAATATCTTCGTCCCATCCCGGTAAAAATTCATATACCGGTTGACACTTCTTTAGTCCTTCAATATCCTGGGGGAATTCTTCGATTCTATTTCCGTCACATTCGTAGGCCACAGCCATATTTATGGTTTCCAACCCACTTAAAACATCCAGCTTGGTAACAGCCAGGCCGCTCAAACCGTTTACTCTTGCCGAATAGCGGGCTATAACAGCATCAAACCAGCCACAGCGTCTTGGTCGACCGGTAGTCGTCCCATATTCATTACCCTGCATTCTAAGCAATTCCCCGGCATCTCCTACTTCTTCCGTCGGGAAAGGCCCTTCTCCAACCCGGGTGGTATAAGCTTTTAAAACACCAAGGACCTGCCCGATATGATTTGGTCCAACCCCGCTGCCGGAACTGGCAGATGCCGCTACAGTTGATGAAGAAGTTACAAAAGGATAGGTCCCGTGATCAATATCGAGGAGAGTTCCCTGGGCTCCTTCAAACAGAACTCTTTTGCCTGCTTCCAGCTGCCTGGAAAGCAGTAAAGAAGTGTCGGTAACCAGGGGCGCCAGCCTCTCACAAACCGGTCGGTAAAGTTCAATTAGCTCATCCAAATCAAAACCGGGGTGATCACAGGCTTCTTTTAATAATCGGTTTTGCAAGGGTAAAACCTGGGAAAGCCGGTTACGAAAAGAATCCGGGTCAGTCAGATCAATTGCCCGCAGGCCGCGGCGCAAGGCTTTGTCAGCATATGCGGGACCGATACCGCGACCGGTGGTACCAATCTTTTTTTCCCCGAGCAGCTTCTCATTTGCCTCATCAAGCACTTTGTGATATGTCATAATTAGATGTGCTTTACTGCTAATTCGTAAGTTGCCTGTACCAATCCCCCGCTTTTCAAGCTCTTCAAGCTCTTCTACAAGCACCAGTGGATTAACAACCATCCCGTTTCCAAGCAGGCTCAAAGTCCCCTGGTTGAGAATCCCTGAGGGGATGTGATGGAGTTTAAAAATGTTGGCTCCAAAAACCACTGTATGCCCGGCATTATCTCCACCCTGAAAGCGTACCACTACATCTGCTTCGGATGCCAGGTAGTCAATTACTTTGCCTTTTCCTTCATCGCCCCACTGAGCGCCAACAATAACCAAACTGTTTTCACTGTCCATTTTAAATCCCCCCTGAACAATAATATATTAAAAATAACTGCTCGGCCTTGCTGCTTTTGGGCTGTGCAGACACTATTAAAATTAATCTTTAAGCTTATCTTTTAAAATGCGGTTTATTTCACCAGGATCAGCCCTGCCGCCGGTCAAGTCCATCACCTTACCAAGCAAAAAGCCAATCACCTTCTTCTTACCCTTTTGATAACTTTCCACCGCTTCAGGGTTATCGGCAATAACCTGCTCCACCAGGGGAACAAGTTTTTGCGGGCCGGAAATCATGGTTAAACCTCGATCTTCTACTAATTTTTTGGGACTCAGGCCTCTTTGGACCATTTCGGAAAGCAGTTCTTTGGCTACAGGCCTATTAATAACTCCCTCATCCAGCAGCTTAAGCAATTCGGCTAATTGATTCGGGTTAATTTCAACCGGTTCTTTACCTTGCTCCCGCAGTTGATATAATAAATCACCCTGGATCCAGTTGGCCAAATCCTTATAGCGGCCATAAATACCGGCTGTTTCTTCGAACAAATTACTCAACCCCGGATTTGCAGTCAACAAAACAGCTGTTTCCTTGTCCAGGCCATACTGTTCAAGCAAACGCTGGAGGCGTTGCCGCGGCAGTTCCGGCATCTTTTCGGCTAGTTTTTCAATAAAAGAATTGTTCAGTTGAAGAGGCATGAGATCAGGTTCGGGAAAATAACGGTAGTCGGACGATTCTTCCTTATCCCGCAGGGAGATTGTCCGTTTATTTACTTCATCCCAGTGGCAAGTCTCCTGCACCACAATGCTCCCGGCATCGAGCAATTTCGCTTGCCTTCCTACTTCATAGTCTAAAGCCATTTCAACCGAACGGAAAGAATTCATATTTTTCACTTCGGCCTTGGTGCCAAATCGATCTGAGCCCGGTGGGCGAAGCGAAATGTTGGCATCGCATCGCAGTGACCCCTCCTCCATCTTGCAATCGGACACCCCGGCATAAAGCATGGTTAAGCGCAGATTTTCCAGAAAAGCCCGCGCTTCCCGGCCGGAATGGATCTGGGGAGCGGTAACAATTTCTAACAGTGGTATCCCTGCCCGGTTATAGTCTACCAGGGAATATTCCGCTTGATAAATTGAATTTCCGGCATGCTGCAGCTTACCTGCTTCCTCTTCCAGATGAACCCTTTCCAAACCTACGCGCCTTACCCCGCTGTCAGCTTCAAACTCGAGATAACCGCCCCTGGCCAGGGGCCGGTCATACTGTGATACCTGGTAGGCTTTCGGTAAATCCGGATAAAAATAGTTTTTGCGATCAAAACGGCTTCCCCGTTGCACTTCACTGTTTAGGGCCAGGGCCGCAATTACTGCCAGTTCAATCGCCCTTTTGTTAAAAACAGGCAAACTGCCGGGCAAGCCAAGGCAAACCGGGCAGCAATTCGTATTTGGTTCCCGGTCGAAAGCCGTGCTGCAGCCGCAAAAAAGTTTTGAGATAGTCTGCAACTCCAGGTGAATTTCCAGGCCGATCACTACTTCATAATTCATTTTACATGCCCCCCTCTTCAGGCGGGCTCTCTATAAAATCCAGCTCGGGCCGCCGCGGCTTTGTTTCCGGGTGTTGTTCGAAAAAACAGGCTACCTGCAAAAGAAGTCTTTCACTTTGTGGGGCGGCAGTTAACTGTAATCCCATGGGAAGACCGCTTGAATGAAAACCACCGGGGATTGCAAGGGATGGTACCCCCGCCAGGGAATCGGTTATATTGCAAACATCCGACAGGTACATCTGCAGGGGATCGCTGGTTTTTTCACCAAGCTTAAAAGCCGGGGTCGGGGAAGCTGCGCCAATCAAAATATCATAGCGTTTGAAAACCTCTTCATACTCGCGGCGGATCATCGTCCTTACTTTCATTGCCTGTAAATAATAAGCATCATAGTAACCGGCGCTCAAAGCATAAGTGCCGATCATAATTCTTCTTTTAACCTCCGGGCCAAAACCTTCCCCCCTGGTCCGGCAGAACATTTCCGAAATGTCTTTACCCGGAGCAAAATAACCGTAACGAACCCCGTCATAACGGCCAAGATTTGAGCTGGCCTCCGAAGGAGCAATCAGGTAATATGCGCTTAACCCATAATCGATCATGGGCAGTGAAACTTTTTCCACCCGTGCGCCGTTTGATTCAAGCAAGGAAGCTGCCTTCAAAACCGCAGCGGTAACTTCCCTGTCAAAGCTGTCGGCTACATTCTGCTTGATTACTCCGACCCGTAAGTTTTCAACTCCGGCGGTTAGATTGTCGATATAATCACGATCCCGATCAGGTAGCGAAGTTGAATCGTGAGGATCAGGTCCGGCAACCAGGTTTAACAATAAAGCAGTGTCCCTGGCTGAAAGAGCAAGGGTTCCAACCTGGTCAAGTGAAGATGCAAAAGCAACCAGCCCGTAGCGGGAAACTCTGCCATAGGTAGGCCTGAGCCCGGTAACTCCACACAGGGCTGCCGGCTGCCTGATTGACCCCCCGGTGTCTGAACCGAGGGCCAGGGGCGCCATTCCAGAAGCGACAGCAGCTGCGGACCCGCCGCTTGAGCCACCGGGCACCTTTTCCAGGTCCCACGGGTTCCTGGTTGGGAAAAAAGCCGAGTTTTCCGTGGAAGAGCCCATAGCAAATTCATCCAGGTTAGTTTTACCTAAAACAGGCATCCCGGCCCGGTTTAATGCCTTAACTACAGTAGCATCATAAGGTGGAATATAGTGTTCCAGGATCCTGGAGGCACAGGTTGTCTTGATCCCGGCAGTAGAAATATTATCTTTTACCGCAACCGGTATGCCTGCGAGGGGATGTAGTTCTTCACCCCGTATGCGTTTATTATCAACTGATTGCGCAGTATCAAGAGCTAAAGCCGGAGTAGCAGTAATATAAGCATTTACCCGGGGGTTAATCAATTCGATTCTCTTTAAATAGCTGCGGACCAATTCCTCTGAACTAGTTTTTTTCCTTTGCAGCATCTTACTCAGCTCATACGCGCTGTATTCGAAAAGTTCCATGCTTGCCTCGCTTTCACTTCGGCTTCACTCTAAATCAAAACCCTTATTTTCAAGACAACAATTATTTCCCTTCCTCATTACTTGCAGGTGGGGTTACTCTCGGCACTTTTACATAATCATTTTCCCTTCTTGGAGCATTCTGCAAGACTTTGCTCAACGGCAGGGAAGGTTTGACCTCATCTTCTCTCATTGCTACCGGAATATTTATCACGTGGGAGGTTGGCTCTATGCCGCTGGTATCAAGCTCCTGGATTCGCCTGGCAGTTTCCAAGATATCGCTTAACTGATCAGCCATATGTTTTTTTTCGTCGGGATCAAGAGATAAGCGGGCCAGGCGGGCTACGCGATCAACTTCCCGATTAAAATCAATGCCCATTTTAAAACCTCCGGTTAATCTAAATTAAAAACATAAAACAGCATTTATTTACCTGACAAAATAAGCCGGCTTTCCAGGCCGGCTCTGTACGCTACTATTGAAAAGCTAAATTGTTGTAAGGAGAGCAGGGATGCCGTTTCCGCAAAATATCCTCCAGCAATATTGTTAAAATTAAATATTCACTCCCCAAATGGAATGCTGCTATGCTAAAATCATTAAGCTTTAAAGCAAACTTAGAATACCACGCTAATAATTTTAAGCGATTAACCAGGTAACGTCAAGCAAAAATCGCTAAAACTGAAAGATTAATCAATTTTTTTTCGAAATATCTCGCTGCAGCGGTATGCTATAATTGAATGCGTCTACCATAGCCGTTAAAATATAATCGGTTGGCACAGCCAGGAGGAGGGTTATACTGTTGAACACCTGGAATTGCGGAGCAAGAAATCTTTTAAGCCATATTGCCGATCATAAAACTTTCGACCTTGCTGTCATCGGGGCTGGACCGGCTGGTTCATTAACAGCTGCTTTAGCGGCAGAGGCCGGTTTATCGACTGTAATCCTGGAAAAGGAAAGAATGCCTCGCGAAAAACCCTGCGGCGGTTTTATTTCTTCACGGGCACTATCTCTTCTTCCCCGTGATTTTGATTTGCCCCCGGAAATGTGCACTCCTGTAAAAAGCTTTGCAATAATTGTAAGAGGCAAAAAATATTCTTACACTGCCGATAATCCGTTAGGAGTAATTACTAAGCGTAAATATTTTGATCACCTGTTGGCTCGCTATGCCTGCCGTAAAGGAGCCTTGCTGCTGGAAAACGCTCCCCTTAAAAATCTAGAGAAAAATACCGAAAATAATCGACAAAACTTTAGTTACTCATTAAAAACCGGGGAAAGTAGCGGAGAAACAATCAAATCCCGCTTCCTGGTCGGCGCTGACGGCGCCACCGGCACTACTGCTGTTCTTGGAGGATTAAGGAATAACCAGGAGCAGTTCACAGGCCTGGGCGTGGTTAACTCCTGTAAACCTGACACCCAATTAAACAGCCCGGGCAGCCTGCAATTTTATCCCCTGCCCTTCCTGGGAGGCATGGGCTGGTCTTTTTATGGGAAAAATGAAGTTAACCGCGGTATAGGAGGTGTCGCCGGATTTAAATTATTAACAAAAGCATACCGGCAAATTTTTGCCGAGATGCCTGACTATACTACCCTGCAAAGCTGGCCGCTTCCCTTCCTGGGACCACTGAAAAAAGCAGGCACAGGTAACCTGATCCTGGTGGGCGATGCCGCCGGTTTAGTCGATCCCTATTCGGGCGAAGGACTTTACAATGCCTTTAAAAGCGCAAAACTGGCAATTTCCACGCTACTGGAGGCCGAAAAAAAGCAAACACCGCTGGAGCTTATCTACACCGGGAATTTCAGGGAACGGTTTAAAAATAACTTTACACGCTCTTTAGCCGGAGCAGTATTTCTTCACAGCAGGTCAATAGTCTACCCTGCCTCACTGCCCGAAAAAGTTGCCTGCATAATGAAATCCGGCTTTTAGTTTAATCTAGCAAACGGATAATGCTCGGGTTTGGCTTGATCGCTTCGATACCGGTAACCTTGCTTAAAGCCTTTCTAAAAGCCTTTTCTTGTGCCCTGTGGGTCACCAGGACTACTTCTGCGAGTTCCCCTACCCTGCGTTTTTGAATTACCATATCAAGGCTAACGTTTTCATCGCCGAAAGCGTTGGCCAGGGATGCAAATACCCCGGCCCGNTCCTCAACCAGNAAACGCAGGTAAAATCGCGCTTTAATCTNGNCCATGGAAANAAATNCAGTNTNCNGCNGNANNGNTTCCACAACNCCACCNGNAACATTGGNCCTAATGCTGCGCGCNGCTTCAACTACGTCGGANAATATNGAGGCNGCTGTNGGCATCGGTCCNGCACCGGGTCCATANAGCATTATTTCCCGGGCTGCATCGCTTTCGATAAAAACAGCATTTAGTTCATTCATAACTGAAGCCAGGGGGTGATCAAGCGGGACAAGGGTTGGATGAACTCTCAGGGCCATTCCTTCCGGCATTTCCTCACCAATCGCTAAAAGCTTGATAGTATAACCAATTTCCCTGGCATAAGCTATATCCTCGTAGGTAATTCCACTGATCCCTTCAATGTGGACTTTTTCAAATTCAGCTTTTTTCCCAAAAGCAAGATTGGACATAATTACCAGTTTGTATGCTGCGTCAAACCCTTCGATATCATTGGTGGGATCGGGCTCGGCAAACCCGAACTTTTGGGCTTCATTGAGGGCATCCTGAAGGCTTAAATCATCCAGGGCCATACGGGTAAAAATATAGTTTGTAGTTCCGTTGACGATCCCGATCAGCCGGTTAACCCGGTCGGCAACCAGGTTGTGCTTCATGGGCCTGATCAGGGGAATCCCTCCGCCTACGCTCGCTTCATAAAAAACATTTAAATCCTTTTTACGAGCCAATTCAAGCAGTTCTTCCCCGTGGGTAGCCATCAAATCCTTATTGGCAGTTACTACATGCTTGCCGTTCTCGAGAGCCCTTTTAATAAATTTGTAAGCAGGATTTATCCCGCCAATCAGTTCTATAACAATATCTATATCGGGGTTATCCAGCACATCGGCTGCATCCGTAGAAGTTTTTCCATTATCTAAGCCAAGCATTTTTAAACGGGCTTCATCAAGATCAACCACTTTCTCAAGTTCAATGACAAATCCGGATCGTTCATTGATCAATCCCCCATTGCGCCTGTATAGCTCAACCACACCACCACCGATAGTCCCGGCACCAACCAGCCCTACTTTAACAGCCTTTTTCCCCATTTTTTGCTTCATCTCCCTTAAGTTATTGTCCTTTAACTGATGTGTCGCTTACCCGGTTTACTCATAAATTTTTTCGTCTTCTTGATCTGCTTCAGGAGCATCAAGTTCAATATCGCGTCCTTTAAATCCTTCTTTTTGAAGTTCCCGGTAATACTCATGCTGAATGATTAGATCCATGATTTCATTGGTGCCGGTCCAGATCATGATCAGGCGTACATCGCGCAGCATCTTTTCAATCGGATATACATTAGTATAACCGATCCCGCCCATAATTTGCATGGCATTGTTCACTGCTTTCCAGGCATTTTCGGTAGCCACTTTCTTGGCTTCAGAAACCAGCCTCCTTGATTTTCCGGGCGGATCCCCGGCATCAACCGAACGGGCGGCCAGGTATATGATGCCCCGGGCAGTGTCCAGGCAGGTTACGCTGTCGGCAACTTTAAAACTAACCCCCTGGAAATTTTTAATTTCAGCCCCAAATGCCTTGCGGCGGGTACTATAGCGGGCAGCTACTTCAAGGGCGGCGCGCCCCATCCCGACAGCTCCTCCGGCGCTGGTCATTCGCTCCGGGATCATCATCTGGTAAAAAATAGCCGCTCCGTTGTTTTCTTCACCCAGCAGGTTTTCTTTGGGAACCCGCACATCATTAAAAACCAACCTGCCGGTTCCCCCACCTCTTGTACCCATCAGCCCGTATAGATACTCGGCTTTAACCTCAGGACAGCGATCCACGATAAATGCGCTGATCCCCTTGTGAGAAGGAGCATCCGGATCGGTGCGGGCGTAAACCATGAAATAGTCTGCTCCTTCCGAACCTACTACAAATCGTTTTTGACCGTTTAAGATATAATCATCGCCATCTTTTGTCGCAGTGCAGGTAGCTCCAAAAAAGTCCGAACCTCCCCGGGGTTCAGTCAGGGCCTCCGCCGTAGTCAAACGCCCTTCCAAAGTGGGACGCAGGTATTTTTCCTTCAGGTATTCAGAGCCAAACTTGTCAATCGCTTCCCCTACTATGCTGACCAGTGAATATAAACATCCCAGGGAAGTGCCCAGTACTCCCACTTCCTCCAGGGCAATGATTTCTGAAGCCCAGGGCATCCCCCGCCCCCCATACTTTTCGGGAAAACGCAAACCCAGGAGACCCCGGGCTGCCGCTTTTTCCAAAAATTCGCGGGGGTACCTTACCCTGTCCTCATCCATATCCCGCAGCAGTTGTTTGTCAATGTCTTCCTTAACAAAAGCACGCACTTCTTCCTGCAGTTTTTTTTCTTCCGCCGACATCATGCAATCGAGCATAAACTATCCCCTCCAGTTAAAAATATAAGAATATATTAATAAGGCCTCACCTTATATAAAAAAGGCTCTGCTTTCCTGCCCGCACTGTTCTGTTCCAGGTACTGGAAGGCCTGGTTGTAACAATTTAAAATGTCACGGGCCATATGCCCCCGGCCGGTAGAAAGCAGATCGCCGGCCAACCCATGGATAAAAGCACCGGCCATAGCAGCATTCTCAGGACTGATCCCCTGAGCGATAAATGAAGCGATTGTGCCGGTTAGCAAATCACCGGAGCCTGCCGTAGCAAGGTTGGGGCAGCCGGTTGGGTTGATAGCCGCTTTGCCGGTTGGTAAGGCGATTACTGTATTTGACCCCTTGATTAAAAGGATTGCATTCCATTGCCTGGCATAGTTAAGAGCAATTTCCAGGCGGTTTTCCATAATTTCACCGGGCTCGCTCCCGGTCAGCCTGGCCAACTCCCCCGGATGGGGAGTAAGTACAGGCGGATATTTAGCTTTTTTTAGGATGCCGGTTTTTCCAGCGAGCGCTTCCAGGGCGCCTGCGTCCAAAACAAGGGGAAGCGAGCTACCTTCAATTAATTTTTCAAGCAGTTTGGCTGTCTCCTGCCCGGGGTCAAGACCGGGTCCCACTGCCAATACATTGCAGGAGCCTGACATTTCGAGAATTTGTTCGGCTGTCTCTGCATTGATTACCCCCGTTTTAGCTTCGGGTAGGCTGATGGTAATTACTTCAACCAAACCGGCCTCTAAAGCGGTTTCAAGCGTTTGCGGCACTGCCAGGTAAACAAGTCCGGCACCGCTCTTTAGCGCGGATTCACCGGCCATTACCGCTGCTCCACCCATACCGGGAGAACCGGCGACAATAAAAACCCTGCCCATGGTGCCCTTGTGGGAAAGGTTTGGCCGGGGAGGCAGCCAATTCCATACTTTTCCTGAAGTAAGCAGTTCTACAGGTTCATTTTCAACCAATCGATCCGGGATATTGATCTGGGCTACATGGACTTCCCCCGCATAATCAACCCCCTGATAATTAAACAGTCCTGCTTTTGGATAAGCAAAGGTCACCGTCCAATCGGCTTTTACCGCACAGCCCATTACTTTTCCGCTGTTTGCATTCAAGCCTGAAGGAACATCTACACTGATCACTAAAGCTTCGGAATGGTTAATTTCCTTGATTATGCCGGCCATTAAACCGGTTACTTCCCGGTCTGTCCCTATACCGAGCAAGGCATCGATCACCAGCTCGGCTTGCTCCAGTTCCGTCCTAAACAGCTCAATATCTTTTTCTTCCATTAAGCGGTTGATCGGAAATTGATTTTGCTCCAAATATTTCTCGTTAATTCCGGCATCACCCCGGTATGCCCCCGGTTCAACCGTAGTCCATAAAAACACCTTCACCCCGGCATTCTTTAGCATACGGGCAATAACCAGGCCGTCTCCGCCATTGTTACCCGGACCGGCCATAACAGCTACTTTCTTCACCTGCGGCAGCCGGGAAAAAACGAGCTCCACTACTCTCATCCCTGCGGTTTCCATTAAAACCGCTCCGGGCAAGCCCAGCTCTTGTATAGTCTTACGGTCGGCTTCTTTCATTGCCGCGCTGCTCAAAACTTTCATCTTATCGGACCACCTTTTGTTATAAGACTANTGAAAACACCTGATCTGATTTCCGTTAATTTTACTGTCAGTTATGATATTAATTCGCTAACTATCTAATTTTGTCCTTCTTCAAGAAACAAATGCAAAATAAATACTTGCTTTTTCTGTGCTCTGATGTTAATATTTATTTTGTCGTAAAGGTAGGAAAGGAGGTAATTGTATTGCCTAATATTAAATCAGCCGCTAAAAGAGCCAGGCAAAACGTTAAAAGAGAAGAGAGCAACCGACGGGTAAAGAGCCTGCTCAAAACCTCAATTCGCCGCTTTGAAGAAGCCCTGCAGGGAGATGACCGGGAAGAAACCCGGCAAATGCTATATGATGCTGTGCGCCGGATAGATAAGGCTGCAGCCAAGGGAATCATTCACAAAAATAATGCAGCCCGTAAAAAATCAAGCCTGAGCCGCAGGTATAACAAAGCCGTTTCCGGCCAATAATCACGGTTGCACTTAATAAAACATAAAATAATTCCATCACTGGAATTAACAACCAGCCTTTTACCCCGGTTCCGGTTAAAAGGCTGTTTTGTATTAAAATATTTTTTCCATAGCCCGGAAACCAGATTTATTTTTCTTCAATACCAAGCTCTTTTATCAGGTGCACCACTCCGACCACCTTTTTCAGGTCAATGACAAAAGCAATGCCGGTTGCCGGTTTTTCCAGGTTGCCGGCTTCAACTATAGCTTTAAGGACCTGGTCTGTAACATCTTCCGACACGATGGTTAAAATAATCTCTTTCTCAGGCTCGATGGGGATGCCCATTAGCTTTTTCTTTTCATGAATTCCGGTACCTCTGGCGGGAATAATAGTAGCCCCTTCGGCACCGGCCTTTTTCGAAGCCTCGACGATACATTCACAGCATCCCTTTTTCACAATAGTTACGATCAAATCCTGGCGAGGAATAGATTTCATTAGGTTTACCTCCCTTTATCTTCACCTTTGTAATCATTATCGTCTATGTTATCACTTTCACCTTGATCCCGATCAGCTATTTCTATCTCTTCTATAAAAGTTTCGCTCTGGTTTTCCTCATCGCCCCGTAAATCATCTTTGCTATCCGGTTTATCTTCACTAAGTTCTGCCGAAGTTTCATGAGCAGACTCATCTCCTTGTTCATCGCATTTATTTTCCTGCAAACCCACATCCGGATCCGGTTCCGGGTTATCTATCTCTTCTTCTCCAGAAGCATCATTATCCGGAAAAAGAAACCCGAGCAGCATGACCATAATAATTGGCGCGAGAGCCACCAGAGCAATCAGCCCAAAGCCGTCGATTACAGCATCCCTTCCCTCTATTACATCAGCGGCTCCCACCGCCAGGGCCATGATAAAAGTTACAGTCATCGGTCCGGTGGCAACTCCCCCGGAATCAAAAGCTATCGCGGTAAAAGATGGCTTGGAAAAAATCATCAGGATTATCGCCAGCAGGTAACCGGGAATAATTATATAATAAAAAGGAATTCCGTAAACAATCCTGGTCATGGCCAGGGCAATAAAAATGCCCACTGCCAGGCACAGGGTATAAAGGATCAGGTTGCTCCTGATAGAGCCGCTTGAAGTTCTTTCAACCTGCTGGGTCAAAATACGCACAGCCGGCTCCGCCATGGTAGCAACAAACCCGAGAACAAAACCAAGGGGAATCAGGATCCAGCGGTGAGGGAGTTCCCCGATTACGGCTCCCATTTCAGTTCCTACCGGCATAAAGCCAACCTTTACCCCCTGCAAAAAAAGAGTAAGCCCAACGAAAGCGAACAAAATCCCCTTCAAAAGGTTAAAAAGCAGTTTCTTGGGTAATTTATAAATAAAGACAAATATTAAAAACATGGCCAGCACCGGGATGACCGCAGCTAAAACTTCTAATAAAACCTCGTCAATTTCATAAAAAATAAAACTAAAGCTCATCCAAAAATCACCCCCAGGATGAGTACACCGAGCACGGGGCCGATCGATGCTATACCAATCAAGCCAAAAGTATCCTGCACCCCTGATTTTCCACCCAGTACAGAAGTAGCACCAACCCCGAGAGCCAAAATAAAGGGTACGGCCATCGGGCCGGTGGTCACCCCGCCGGCATCAAAAGAAATGGCAACGAATTCTTCGGGCACAAAAAAGGAAAGGAGGACAACTAAAATATAACCGGCAGTCAGAATATAAAAGATGGGCACACCCAGGAGAATCCGCAAAATAGCTACCGAGACAAAAAAGCCCACTCCCAGGGCAACAGCAATAATCAAGATGTTTGCTTCAATTGCGCCCCCGGAAGCAAAATCAACATTGTGGGCCAAAACCCTGACATCAGGTTCGGCCACGGTGACCACGAATCCAAAAATAAAAGCGGCAATTAATAAGAAAGATAGGGATCCTTTGGTTACCAGTTCGGAACCAATAATTTCACCAATNGGCAGCAANCCNGTTCTNACNCCGACCAGGAANANAAANAGCCCGNTGGTAATCATCACTGCTCCGGCTANAAATTGCCAGAATAGCTCGAGGGGAGTGCGAATTATAAAAAACTGAATCAAAGNTATAACTATAATAATCGGCANAGTGGCCTGAAAAACTTCAAGAAATATTTCTCTGATATCATTGAGCAATTTTCCTATCCCGCCTAAAATNAATTCTTGTGCNGACTCTNAACAATNCTGCAGAGCCAAATTAAAGNTTTGCTTAAACTANGCCAGGTATTACCGGCCCGNATCCATATGCTATCTAAATATCATTTCTTCGTCGATATAGAAAAGTATGTCCTCAAACCAGGCATAGAAAAAAATTATTTATTTCTACTTCTTCAAAA
>SL_5KL_010_SEDDRAFT_10000528_pt1 | contig 24553 bp, 27 predicted proteins | sample SodLakKL_010_SED_FD_9118 | JGI IMG/M metagenome (IMG submission 9118) | reverse complement strand
CATCAGCAGAGATACACATCTCTGGACAGTTTAAATAGGTATTTAAAATAACCTCACCCTTTCAATAATTGCTATATATTTTAGCGTAATACAACAATGACTTTTCGAAATATAGTGGAGAGTGGTGTGTGGTTGTTGTCAACAACAGTCAACAACAGTCAACTGTAGTCAACAACTCCCAAAACACCTACAAACCACTCTAAAGGGGCTGTTACTTGTCCATCTTAACAGCCAAAGATGTAACTCACCACTCTTCGAGCAATGAGTTATTAAGACTAACTCCTGTCATAGCCCCGCAACTCTTCTGGAGTTACAAGAGTTCCTGAAGGAGATAATACAAATGTCATAATATTACTCAATATACACATAAAAAGCCCCGAAGGGCGGAAAGCTACCAGTCTGGCTGGATAGCTTCCCTTGTAGTATCGGAAGGAATGAGCCACTTGCCGTCCCTGCTGATAAACAGCTCTGTATCTGGGTTACAAGCGGACTCTTCTATCCTACGTTTACTAACTCCGTAGTGTTTGTTGTTGTAGGAAACTACGAAGAGTGTTGAGCGTTCTTCTATTGTTTCCAGGTCGTCCATTACGGGATTCTGTTGTTCTCTGATGCTGTCTAAAAACTTCGCCATAATTGAAATGTTTTAAAGTGTGAATAATGAATGCGGGGTACAACCCAACCGCACGATTGAGTAGGGGTGGTTGGAGGATATGATACCCACTCTCTACCACATAAACGATTTTTAAAATTTTAAAAAAAAATTATAAAAAAAATTTTCTATTCCATAAATTATTCGTATCTTTGTATAAACTAAACACTTAAGATTATGTATTATATTAAATTTGAACTAGATGAACTTGCAAGTGTATATGAAGAAGGAAATGATTTTCCTGAGTTTGTTGCAAGTATATCAGAATGTTTGTTATTTATTGAAAAACATACTTTAGACCCAAATATAGAAAAAAAGTATGTAATAGAACACCACTACAAAGTACTATGGAATGTAGTAAATGTAGAAACTAATGAAGTTGAGTACAACGACACTCATACTAATTGTGAAGCTTATATAATAGCTAAATTAAAAAATTTAATAAAGTAGTTATGAAAGATAACAGACGAGAAGCTAAAATCAGAAAAAGGCAACTAATTAGAGAAGCTTATCAGAGAGAATTACTCAATGGTGAGTGGATAATACCTGTAAACTCACACACACTCTTGGGAATTAAAATAGACCCGGAAGAATATGTGCAAATGTTGTATGATCCATCATTTGACACATTAATAGCACTAGTAGGCACAAGCCATTCCCCCTATCAAGCAGTTCTGTATAAACAAGGAAAGTGGGCTACAAAAGATACAAGGAATTGGAAAGAAGTAGAAACTAAACACTAAACATCATGGACTATAGAAAAGTAGTAGAAGAATTAATCTCTCATTTGAATAATATTAAAAGAAGTATATTGTTTACAGACCCTTCGATAGGCTATTTTAAAGGAGAGTACTCCGAGTATGAAAATTCAGAAGAATTTAGTAAACACATAGAGTTTAGATTAAAATACTACCCTGATAACCATACTTCCAAGAAATACACAATTTATACAGCTAATTACAAATTGCCTGATAATTGGATAACTAAATACTTAGAAAACCAGTTTTATCAAAGAGTATGGTTTGAATTGAATAGGTATTTTATTTTAGCTGACTCTTTACCCAACTTAGAAGGTTTAGATGGAACACCGTCTCCAGTTTTTGCAGTAAAAGATTTATTGTACCACAGACCAGAGGAGGACTTGATAACAGTAGTGAGAGAAAAACAGCTACAATCATGAAAAACACTTATTTGTTATGAAAAACACTTATTATACCCCAGAATTAGAAGAATTTTATCTGGGGTTTGAATGTGAACAATACAACCCAGATACAAAAGACTGGGAAAAGCTAACTATTGGTACTATTCGAATTCAATTGAACGAAAGTAATTATTACCTGTTTTACGATAAAGAAGGTAAGAAGCGGGAAAACGCACTCTTATCAGATAAACCTCTATTTAGGGTAAAGTACCTAGACCAGGAAGATATTAAATCTCTGGGTTTTAGAGTTCTAAAAATAGGAAATAGTTACCTCTCTATACCTTCAGAGACCTGGTATATCAAAGAAGACCCTAAAAATCCAAAACATAGTTATCGTTTAGTACACCAACCTCCTATAAATAAGGTAATGATAATACATAGATTTACTAGCGATACTGATGTACTAACTATATTTGAAGGAGAAGTAAAAAACAAATCAGAACTTAAGAAATTACTGAAAATGCTTAAAATATGAGAATCATTTCCAGAAAGCAGCTTCTCATAACACTATATTCTAAGATTCTTCAAAAAAGAGATCCTAAATTGATTAAAAAACTAAATTCTCTTCCTTATTATGAAGATGAGATTGCAGTTCTACAGCCCACCAAACCTAAACTTCTCACAAACTAATACAACGTATTAGCAAAAATATTTCTAATTTTACTTGCATATTTCAAAATAATGTATTATATTTGCACTAACATACAACTCCAGGGTAGACTAGAACCATTCATTTTAGTCAGTACATCTGGTAGTCACTTGATGGCTCGGTGGTTGCAGTAGCAACGTAAAGAATAGCAGGGATCAATGCTCCGAGGTGGGTGTAATCAGGGTATCGTACCGCATCAAAACTACAAGAATGGGAATCTCGAAAAAGTCGGGGGATACCCCTGTTATATCTTCTTCTCTCGAAGAGATAAGAGAGAAGAAAGAGAAGAAGATAGAAAGAGAAATCAGAGAAGTGTATACATTTAAAATCAACATTATGAAAAACAGTATTGAAACTATCTTGTTTATTATCGCAGCAGTAGTAGGACTTGTACTTCCTGAGTATGGAAATGTATCAGCTCTAACTGCAGCTTTTGTTAGTGTTCCTGCACTGGTAGGATTTATTATTGCACTAACTACTCTGACTAAAAATTGGATTGGCTACGACGGAAGTCCTAAATGGCAACCTAAAGCTATTACTGTAGGCTGGTCTCTGGTCTTGGGATTTATTAGTTTCTTCTCAAGCTTTGGACTCTATGCCATCTTTGAAGCCTGGTATGAAGTAGCTATTGCTGCTGTAGTATTCTCAGGACTTGCTAGAGACTTTTATAACTTAGACTTTGCTCTAACCCTTGTTAAATTGTTTACAGGACAAGAGTTGGAGGAAGAGAATGAATAAAAGATTTAACTTATTAGCTGTATCCAAAATGAATGGGGCTATGAAACCAGTAGATTATAACTACAAGAAAACCTGGTTTGATACCCAAGAAGAGCTCGATGATTACAGAAAACACCTGGAAAAACAAATAGGCTGCAAAGTTTACTTTACAGTAAAAGACTTTGAAGATGGAATTGGGGAAGTACATAAATAAAGGAGCTAGAAGAGAAGTCTACGAACATCCTACTAACCCAGATTGGGTAATTAAGAAAGTAAGAGACGATAAACCCAAAGCTCAGACTAAGAATAGATCTGAATATAATGTCTGGAAACTAGCTAACGAAATAGGAGAAGCAGACTTATTAGTTCCTTGTATCGAACTTTCCCAATGTGAAAAATACTTAATCCAACTAAAAGGGAAAAAAGTAACTAAGAGATCCCATATTCCAAAGAAGATTTATACGTGGATGGGATTTGACGCAAGTTCTCCTAGACAATGGGTTAAGATTGATGGTAAAGCCTTGTTGTGTGATTACGATGCAAGCCAATTAACTAAACTTCAGGATTACGTCAGAGAGCTTAAAAAAGAACCCCTCGAGTAGTCTTTTCAGGCTACATTTACACCCTGATCCCCTGTTATTAATTTAGCAGGGGATATTTTTTAACAAAAAAATTTGGTTTTTCTAATAAATTGTATTATCTTTGTAGTGGTGTGTGTAGCTCAGTTGGTTAGAGTGTCAGTTTGTGGAGCTGAAAGTCGAGAGTTCGAGTCTCTCCACACACCCTAAAACAGCCTACTAGCTCATCTGGATAGAGCAACAGCCTTCTAAGCTGTGGGTACTAGGTTCGAGTCCTAGGTAGGCTACTGGGGACATAGCTCAGTTGGTAGAGCACTAGGTTGAAGACCTGGGTTTGGATAAGTTCGATTCTTATTGTCCCCACACTAGCGGGATAGAGTAACGGTAACTCGTTGGTCTCATAAGCCAAAGCTGGTAGTTCGATTCTACCTCCCGCTACTAACTATAAAACACCAGGACTATGAAAATCCAACTAAACTACGACACTAAAGTTGTAACAGTAGAAAAAAGAGTTAATATTAAGGAACTCTTTGATACTCTTAAAAGGATTCTTCCAGATTGGAAAGAGTGGGAACTTAGTACCAATACAGAAATTATTTGGAGAAATCCTACTCCTATTGTTATTGAGCCCAATCCTTATATTTATCCACAACCTCCTAAGATTTGGTATGGGGGAGCTACTGATCTGGATACTACTGTGCCAGAACCTAGCGGAGTATTTCAATTAGATGTATCATGGAACCAGGAGTAATTTTTATACCCGAGAACGTACCTTCTAGTAAGAACAGTCGAGTTAATACCCGATCAGGTAGCTTTTTTAGTCCCTCAGTTCGTAAGTATCTGCAGAAACTGGGGATCAAAAACTTCTCTTCTTCTAAGAAGATAGTAGAAGAATATAAAAGTGAGAGCCGTCCTAACAGATTCAAAGAGGCATTAGAAGGGAATGAGTTTTATAAGTACAAACCTCTTATACTAGGCTTTCATCCAGTGAGAGACTCTAAGAGGAAATTTGATCTGCACAACTGTTTCCAGATTATAGGAGACTTATTACAAGCTCATGGAATTATTGAAGATGACGATGCTACACATCTTATTCCCGTCCCAATGGAGATAGACGGAGAGTATTTTAGTGTAGATAAAGAAAACCCAGGTATTTATTTAAAGGTATTAAATGGAAGCACTAAAACATTTAAAGAAGGAATTAGAGAGGATTAATAGACAAGTTGGCTTAAATGCTGCCACACTCAATGTCTTATACTGCCAAAAAAGCATAGAAGAAGCTATGTTCTGGATTAGCAAGGAAATTGAGACGAAAGACAGAGAGTTTATTGAAGAACTACAAGGAGAAGAGTAATTCTTGGTAAAGTTGAGGAGGAAATACCCTACTCTTAATCGGGTAGGGTATTTTATTATCTAAAAATTTGGTTTTATGAAAAAAATATTGTATATTTGCATTTAAAATCTGGTAAAATGGAATTAACAATCCCACAAGAGAAGCATTATAAGTATCTTGCAATTCTGCAAGTACTGGCTAGTATTACTAAACCACTGATTAAACCGTTTAATAAACTACGAAAAAGAGAGCTAGAAGTATTTGCTATTCTTTTGTATATGTACAACGAGAAGTACAAAAGCTTAGAGCCCGAAGAGAGAAATGTATTAATTTTTTCTTATCAAACTAGGGTAGAGATTACTAAGATCTTAGGAGATGTTTCTATGGATTCTATTTATAATATAATGATGAATCTTAGGAAGCAGGGTCTGATTACCAAAGATTCTATTGTTCCTCAGTATCTTCTGCCTAGTACTAACTATGTGAAACTCAACTTTACTACTGTATGATACCTATAAAAGTAGACAAAATTTGCTTAGAGACTGGAAAAGTACTCGCTACTTATGATTCAATTAGAGATGCTTCTAGAGCTGTTGGTGTTCATAAGAACGCAATAGACGAAGCTCTTAATAAACCATCTAGAACTTGTAAAAACTTCAGATGGAAATCACACGACCCTAGACAAGTAGTAATTCATACTACAGACGCTCCTGCTAAAATCTTGATTCTAGACATTGAGACAGCTCCGATGGACGCTTGGGTTTGGAATATGTGGAAACAAAATATCTACGCAGGACAACTTATTTCAGACTGGTATATGCTCACCTGGTCTGTAAAATGGCTAGGAGAAGAAGAAGTAGACAGTGATAGACTCACTTCAGAAGAAGCTATTATGCAAGACGATTCTAGGTTACTTCGAAATCTTTGGGGTTACTTAGAAGAAGCAGATGTAGTAGCAGCTCACAATGGGGACAAGTTCGATGTACCTAGAATTAAGACCAGGTTTTTAGCTAATGGTCTTAATCCTCCCAGCTTTTATAAACAACTAGATACGCTGAAGGTAGCTAAGAAAGAATTTGATTTTCCTCATAATAGTCTAGACGCTATTGCTAATTTTCTAGGACTAGAAGGAAAACTTCCTACTGATATGAAACTCTGGATCGCAGCTAGAACAGGGGACATAGACGCTCTAAGTGAGATGGAAGAATATAATATTCAAGACGTAAGAGTTCTTGAAGATGTCTATCTAAGACTTAGACCTTGGATTAAGAGCCATCCGAACTTAGATCTCTATGTAGATTCCTCAGAGCCAACTTGTCCTCATTGTGGTAGTAAGAATATCAATGTTGTTCCAAGTAAATATGTTTATACCCAGGCAGTTAAATATCAAATGCTGAGATGTTCCGACTGTAGGGCTATTGCCCGTAGTAAGAAGGGCATTAAGTTTGAATATAAAAAACAAGTAAGTGCAATTCCGAGGTAACTATGGAAACTAAACAACCAGATCCCAGGACGCATATGTGTATCAGATGTGAACCTAGAGGTATTGAAAGAAGAGCTGATACGTTTGTTAAAATGGATGGACTGTTAAATCAAGACCAGCATCCTATGTGCAAACCGTGTGCTAAAGAGTGGAAGAAAGAGTTTACTAAATTAACCCTTAACCAGCCTTTATTTGGAGTATGAGTAAAGAAGATGATTTGATCAGACAGCTTGCTAAAAAGTACGGAATCTCTGTAGCACAAGCTAGAGAAGCAGTTCGACTCCAAGATAAGTTCGTAGCGCATGTTATTAGAAATGAGGTAAACAGAGAAGAAGGATATTTCCCATCTGTTAGGCTTCCTGGGTTTGGTTTGTTTTATTGTCCAGAAGTACTTAGAAGAAAATTCACTGAACATAATCAGAAGAAATAATGCAGTTATTTGATATAGATACGAATTATCGGCTTAACATCTCTCCACAAGCTTATACATTAATTCCGTTTAAAAACCTGTGGGAGAGAGATAAGTCCAAAGAGAAGGATCAGGCTAAAAAAGAGTTAGCTTATGTATTCTTTAATAATGACTACAAATCCACTTTCTTCAATGAACCTAACGAACATACCAGAAAGAGGATTATTATAGAACATCTCTTTGGAAAAGATTCGGACTGGGAGCCAGATGAAAAAGTAAAAGAGGCTGAAGAATTTTACCGAGAGTATAGAGATACTTTTTCTCTGAGACTTTTGAAAGACGCTATGTATGGTCTTAATAGCTTAAGGGAACACTTCAGAAATCCTGGAGAAGATATTAAGAAATATGTAGAAACTATTGAAAAAATTCCTAAGCTAATAGATGCTCTGGAGAAAGTAGAGCAACGTATTAAGAAAGAACAGGAGACAGATAATAAGCTTAGAGGAGGCAGAGAGAAGGGAATGTATACAGATTAAGCCGACGGAGCTCGATTGGTAGAGCTTCTGATTTGTACTCAGAAAGGTGGGGGTTCGAATCCCTCCGTCGGCTCATACTTCGGTGTAGCTCAATTGGCAGAGCAACGGTCTCCAAAACCGTAGGCTGGGGGTTCGAATCCCTCCACCGATGCATATTCACACATAGCTCAACCGGTAGAGCACTTGACTGATATTCAAGAGGTTGGTAGTTCGAGTCTACCTGTGTGAACAAATTTTGTTGAATGGAAATTGTTTATAACGAATTAAAAACAAACGATATACACACTCCTATCAATGAGGAGTTACTTAAAATTCTAGATCGTAGGTCTAAGAGTGATTTTCTGGACTTTTTTACGAATATACAATTCATACAAAACCTATGCTCTCCAGATAGACAGAGAGCCAAAGATAGACCTAAAGACTCTAAAGGTAGAATTATAGTAGATCTAGAGAATCCTCACATTTTGGAGGATATGGACTACTTTACTGAGAGAGCAGACTTCTTTAGAAAGCACGGTAGATACACAGATATATTTCCTAATCCAGCCCCAGGCTCAGAATATAGAAACTTCTGGGATGAAGAGAGAAGAAGATGTAAAGAGGGTTATGTCAGAGAGTCTGACGGTGAGTGGATTACGGGCTATCACTACTTTTATCTAAACTACTCTCCTATTCTAAAGGTAGAAGAAGAAGAGGATCTCCAAGATGGTAAAGCATCTGTTGAAGAACTGTCTGCTAGAAAACTCGAAGAATTAGAAGAAAGTGTACAAGCTGAGAGAGTAGAAGATTTTCCTGATATTTGGGACGGAGACTACTTATTTTTCCACTATGTAGACGCTGCAGAGAGAGAAGGTAAACACGGTTCAGTACTCAAGTGTAGAGGTAGAGGATACAGTTTTAAGGGAGGCTCGATGCTTGCTCGAAACTACTTTATAATAAAAGCAAGTAGATCTTACGCTTTTGCTTCAGAAACAGAGTATCTTAATAAAGACGGTATTCTAACTAAGGCTTGGGCTACAATGAACTTCATTGATAACTACACTCCTTTTACTCAACCTAGAGACTATAAAGATACGGATATGCATAAGAGATCTTCTTACAAAGATCCTAAACACCGTACTGAAAAAGGATTTGGTTCAGAGATTATTGGAGTTACTTGTAAAAATGAGCCTTCTAAAGGTAGAGGTAAAAGAGGTAAATTACTATTCTTCGATGAGAGTGGTATATTTCCTGGACTTAAGAAAACCTGGAGTATTGCTAGGAAATCGGTAGAGCAGGGTAGGTATGTTTATGGACATATGCTTACTGCTGGTACAGGCGGTGAAGAAGGTTCGGACTTTGAAGCTGCAGAAGCATTCTTCTATTATCCAGATGCTTACAACATCAAAGCTATGAAGAATGTATTTGATGCTAAAGGAGCTGGTGGAGAATGTGCTTTCTATAGTCCAGAGTACTTAAATAGACAAGGAGCTTATGATAAAAACGGAAACTCTGATATAACTAAAGCTCTTGTAGAAATTCTTTACCAACGTCAGAAAGTTAGAAACTCGTCTAATGATCCTAATGATCTAGTACAGGAAAAAGCTGAGGCTAGTATTACTCCCCAAGAGAGTGTTCTAAGAACAGAGGGTAGTCTATTCCCTATTCAGGATTTGAAAGATTACTTAGGAGAAATTAGTGTAAATCTCAGGTCCTTCGTTAGTTCTCATTATACAGGAAGACTTAAACTCTCTTCTGATGGAGTCATAGACTTTGTAATGCAAGAAGACAAAGTTCCTATTAGAGATTTTCCTCTAAAAGACAACCTAAATAAAGAAGGGTGTATAGAAATCTTTCATTTACCTAAAAGACTCTCTAATGGTTATGTGCCTAAGTACAGATACATAATGGGAGTAGATACCTATGATGATGATCATAGTACTACTAATTCTTTAGGCTCGGTATTTGTATTTGATAGATTCGAAGATAAGATAGTAGCAGAATATACAGGAAGACCTAATACAGCAAACGAATTCTATGAGCTAGTACTCAGATTAGCTAAGTTTTATAATGCAACAGTTAATTACGAGAATGATAAAAAAGGTCTCTATGGATATTTTTATAACAAACAACAAATTCATTTGCTTTGTGATAATCCAGAGATTCTTGGAGAAAAAGATTTAGCTAAGTTAACTAACAATTATGGTAATAAGAAAAAAGGTACTCAGGCTAATACAGCAGTGAATGCTTGGGGCCGAAGACTTCAGGCTGACTGGTTAGTAGATTTAACTCAAGAATCTAGAGTAGAACAAGCTAATCCAGAGGAAGAGGAAGAAAGTACAGCTCCAGTGATGAATTTACAAGAACTGAGATCTATTGGATATATCAAAGAACTAATAGCTTGGCATCCTGATATAAACGCTGACCGTGTGTCTGCTATGAATATGGTGATGATACTAAGAGAGGATATGAAACGATTTGATACTCAAGGTGAAAAAGACTATCAAAAAGACGAATTTGACGATCCATTCTTTGCTAGAACAGGGAACACTAAAACTGCTATAATGCAGGGGTTTTAATTTGAAATTTAGTAAAAAAATTCGTATATTTGGACGATATATAAGACTGTATTATGACAACACTCACAAAGGCATTTTCTCCTACTGCTTTTCCTCATCAGAAAAGAAGTACTCATAACAAAACTAAGAAGTTTTTTCAAGACTGCGTAGACGCAGGAATTGGTATTACTGGTTGGGAAGGAAAAACAGGAAGAGGGTCTTCAGTTAGATCTACTAGGAGAAACAAACTAATTAATTATAATCTACTTAACAACAAAGTAGATCCTATAGAACAAAAGAGAGCTACAGACCCATTCGATATTAGGTTTGAAAACACTCCAGCAGACTATAGGAACTATCCACTAGTAAATCCTAATATTAATCTTCTAGTTGGTGAAGAGCGTAAAAGACAGTTCAGACCTCAGTTTGTGGTTACTAGTCCTGACGCAGTTAATGAGAAATTAGAAAGAATCTCTTCTGAGTTTGACGAAATGGCCCTGGATTTAGTAACTAGAGGAATCACTGATGAGCAAGAAATCGCTATGAAGATTAATGAGTTTGAGAATTGGAAGACTCACGACTATAGAGACGCTCGAGAGAGAATGGCTAACCAGGTTATTCAATATCTTTATCACACCCAGAATCTTAAGGAAGAGTTTAGTAGAGGATTTGAAGACTTGCTTGCAGTAGCAGAAGAGTTGTATGTCATAGATATCATAGGGAGGGAACCTACGCTTAGACGAGGGAACCCTCTTAATTTTTATACTCTTCGTGGTGGAGAGAGTTACAAAATTGAGGACAATGAAATCATTGTAGAAGACGGATACTTACCTCCTGGTGTTGCTGTAGATAGACACAGGGAGTATCTCAAAGAGTCTGATATTAAGAAAATTGAGGAAGGAAATTCTTACCAGACTGGAGCTAAAGCAGCTCTTGGATTTGATAAACAACTTAAAAACCAGCCCATTCATTTTGATGACCTAGTTAATCAAGTAGGTATTGGTAGTATCTTGGAAGCTAATTCTAAAGGTACGTCATACTTTGGCGGAGCTTTCGATCAAGAAGGTAACGTTAGAGTAGTTAGGGTAGTCTGGAAAGGATTTAGAAAAGTGCAGATTCTGTCTTACTACGACGAAGATGGGCAATATGTAGAAGATATTATGCCCGAAGACTACGAAATAAACGAAGAAAGAGGAGAGAGTGCAGAGGAAACCTGGATCACTGAATGGTACGAGGGCACTAGGATTGCTGATGATATATATGTGAAACTTCAGCCTGTACAGCTCCAGATAAGACACCCCGACAACCTAGCGGCTTCTAATCCAGGTATTGTAGGTACTAGTTTTAATATCAACTCATTTGAAGCTAGGTCAATGGTTGATATGACTAAAGAGTATCAGTATCTCTACAATAAGATTATGAACCGTACTGAGCTTGCTATTTCCAAGTATATTGGTAGAGTAGGTCGAATGAATATTGCTCTTAAGCCTGATAATTGGGATGTAAGCAAGTGGTTGTATTATATGTATAACATGGGTATCGTATTTGAGAACCCATTCAATGAAGGTCAGAAAGGTGCGGCTCAGGGCAAACTAGCTGGTAATATGGCCCAGTCTGGAAACCAGATGGAAGTAGGGGACGCTGATTTTATTCAAAGAAATATTGAAATCTTAGCATTTCTGGAACGTAGGGTAGATGAAATTACTGGTATTACTCCACAGAGAAAAGGTGCTGTAGACAATCGAGAAACTGTAGGGGGTGTAGAAAGAGCTGTTATGCAGTCTTCTCATATTACTGAGAAATGGTTCGGTATTCACGACGATACTAGGATTAGGGCTCTAGAAGCTCTCCTTGAAGCTGCTAAAGTAGCTTGGGATGATAAAGCATTTGTAAGACCCTATGTATTAGATGATCAAACCGAAGCTGTATTAAACTTCGATAGTCATATCTTCTGTGAATCAGCTTATGGAGCATATCTAGCTTCAGATAGTGAAAACGATAATATCCTTGAACAAATTAGAGCACTTGCTCAACCGATGATGCAGAATGGTGCTTCACTGGATATGGTTGCTGAACTCTACAGAACTAAGAACATTGGGGATCTTCATAGAAAGATTAAGAGATACGAGAAAGAACTTAGAGAGAGGGCAGAGCATATGGAGCAGCAGCAGATGGAAGCTGAACAAGCAGCTAGAGACGCTGAGAGAGAAGCAGAACTTCTTGAAATGGAGATGGAAGCTGAGCAGAAAGAGCTGGATAGAGAACTAGAAATGTTTAAGGCAGAGCTAGAAGCTCAGACTAGATTACAGATTGCTGAACTTACTCACGGACAACAAGAAGCTGATACTACTGATGACCAAAGAGAAATTGAAAGAGAGAAACTTAAGTCTCAAGAGCGCATCAAAAAAGAAGAGCAGCAAACCAAGAAGAAGATCGAAGAGAAGAAGTTAGCTGTAGAAGAGAGAAAGATACAAGCCCAGAAAGAGATTCAGAGACTCAAGGATAAAGCTGCTAAAGAGAGGGAGAAAATTAAAGCTCAGGCAGCTAAATCTAGATCAACTCAGTCTAAATGAAAAACTAGTATAAACTTCCAAGAGAGCAACGTAGTCTCATGTGGTAAAAAATAACAGCTAACCTAATATCTCGTATTAGATTTTAGCTATAGCATCTTCAAATACTAGTTAAAATATTTGGAATTGCGATTTAACAGTATTATTTTTGTATAACTTTTAAAAGAAAATTGAATCTTATGGCACAAGAGGAAGTAGATTTTCTGGACATATTTGGGCCTGATTTGGCAAAACAGCCCCAGGAGAGTTCAGAAGAAGAAAAAACAGAAAAACCTCAAGAGGAGGTGAGTCTGGAAGCTGCGTTTGAATCGCAAGCTCAGGACGAAGAAGAAACTGATAACCAAGATACCCCGTCTGGAAAGTCTGAAGACGGAGATGATGATTCGGAGGATGTCACAGATAAAAGTGAGGCCCCTGCTTCTGATAGTTCTACTACTAGAAAGTCTTCCGAAGATATTGATGAATCTCCTACTCTTCTCTTTGCCAGATTCCTATCAGAACAGGGCAACCTCACTTCTTATGATGAAGAGAAGTTTAAGAAGACTATAGAAGAAGAAGGTGAAGATGAAGCTCTTGCTAAGCTTTGGAATAATGAAGCAGAAGCAATTAGAAATGAGATTCTCGACACCTATGACCAGGATGTAAAAGAATATCTTGATATGTTGGATTCAGGAGTAGATCCAGCTACAGCTAAAGACATTGTTAGTAATGAGAAAAAGCTGTCAGAAATTACTCCAGATTCATTGGAAGAGGACGATAAGGAAGATCTCAGAAAGGACCTTATCAGACAAAATCTCAAAGTAACTACGTCTTTTAGTGACAAGAAAATTGATAAACTTGTAGATCAAGCAGTCAGTCTTGGAGAAGATGTAGAAGAAGCTCAAGAAGCTCTTGAAGGTTTGAAAAAACACTACGAAGAGTCTAAGAAGAGTGAAAAAGAGAAAGTTAAGAAAACCCAAGAGGAGCAGATGAAAGCTGCAGAAGAGCAGCTTAAAGCCTTCAAAGAAGATGTAAACAAACTTGAGGAGATTGTTCCTGGGATGCCTCTTACAAAGAAACAGAAGCAGAACATCATTGATAAACTAACTAAACCTGTTAAAGAAGAGAATGGAGTAGCCCTGAATGCGGTTTGGGCAAAACGCCAGGAAGACCCATTCAAATTCGATACGATTGTAGCTGCATTAGATGATCTGGGAATCTTTGATGGTAAGTGGGATAAGCTTACTAAGCGAGTGAAAACAGATACAGTTAATAAGCTAAAAGAGTCGTTGAACAAAACTAGTCAGAGAACTAGAACAGGAGCCCCTACTTCATACGGTTCAGATGATGAAGTAATGAAGAACATTGAATCAATGAAGGGAATTATTTAAGAAACATTCAAAACTCAAATAAACTATGGACAAAATTAGTAAACTCCAAATTGTCGATCGTAAGTATTGGTCGAATTTGACGAGAGAAAGTCATCTCGGCTGGCTCGGGATGCACGAACCTCAGTACATTAACAAAGTGATTAATCACGTCTACGAAGTAAATCACGGAGCTGATAACATCGTTAGTTTCATTAATCAGTTCCCCGTAGACTACCTCGATGAAGAAGGCCCCTATCGCTGGATGCTTAGCGGTGCTGACGAGAGGAACATTCCTCTGAACGGTGCTTCTATGAGTGGTAACTTCAGTTCTCTCGTAGATGCAACAGATCGTCCAGGTCTCGGTGGTAGTGAATTCTTCATGTTCTTCCCAGAGAGATACTTCGAAGCTACTTCTATCATTGTAGGTGACGATCCTGATGCATTTGCTCTTAGAGTACAGGCCGACCCTGTTCATACCGACGGTGGCTGGAAATATCGTGTAGTTCTTTGGAATGGTGACGATGAAGCATTTGTAAATCCAAATGACTTGGCTCCAGGCACAAGATGGTCTGAAGAATTCGGTCTGGTAGAGCACGAACTCTCTAAGAGAGGTAACACTGTTCACCATGCTGCTCCATTTATGATGGAGAATGTTACTTCCGTAATTAGGAAGAACTATGATGTTCCTGGTAATATGATCACTAAAGGTAAGAATAAGCCTATGGCTTTCGCCTTTATAGACCAGGACGGTAATACCCAGACTCGTTGGATTGACAAACTGGGTTGGGACTTTATGAAGCAATTCCGGCACGATATTGCTAGACTACTTATGTATGGTAAGTCTAACAAATCTGCAGACGGACAATACAGACATCGTGGTGAAAGTGGTAATACAATTAGAGCTGGATTCGGTCTGATGGAACAGATGGAAGGCGGCAACCTGATGTACTACAACAACTTTAACCTGGACTCCCTGACTGACTTTGCTATGCAAATGGCAGTAGGTAAACTCACTGAAGATAGCAGGAAGTTTGTACTCTCCACAGGTGAGTATGGTCTGTATGAATTCCACAAAGCTGCTTCTGATAAAGCTAGTGGTATTACTTACTTGCAAAGTGATCATCACATTAAGAGAGCTGATGGTAGCATCACTCTGGATGAAGGTCAGATTGCTAAGTATATCTCAGTTAACGGTATTGAGTTCAACGTAGTTCTCGATCCTATGAAAGACGACCCAGTTAGAAACAAACTGTGGCATCCTAAAGGTGGACTGGTTAGCTCCAGAATCTATGACATTTGGGATGTTGGTACTTCTAATGGTGAGTCTAACATTAAGAGGGTAGCTGTGAAGGATAACGAAGAGTTCTTCAAGTATATCCCGGGTATGAGAGACCCGTTTACTCCGTACAACAAAGCTACAGCACCACAGATGACTGCTAGTTCTGTAGACGGTTATTCCGTATACAAGCAGTACATTGGCGGTATGAAGTTGATGAATCCTCTCCGTACAGGTAGGATTATCCCATCAATCTTGAAGTAAAACTAACTATGGAAGGGAGGGGTAATACCCTCTCTTCCTTCTATTATTAATCAGGCAAAAGAGAGAATATGAGTAGTGTAATGGAAAAAGTAACTAGAGAGGAAGGGATTAAAAAAGGTTATTTACAAAACAAAAAAGTTTATCTTAAACCAGTTCCCAGAGGAGGTAAGATGATTACTGATCCTCAACACAAGGGATACTTTATGTGGGAAGGAGCTAGTAAGCAGTATTGCTTAACTGTAAACAAAGAGAATAACCAACTTATAAGCCCTTTTAGAGACGAAGAAGAGCAGAAGTTCTTCTCCGCTTTATTAGATGTGGATCTTAATGTCCACAAAAAATACGACAATTTTTGGCATAGTTTTTATGTCAAAATCTTGAAGGATCACAAACTGATGAATGAGGGTCTGGTTTTTGACCTTAGTGATCCGATGGATAATCTTCGAGTAAGAGTCTTGAAGCAACAAGATAAAGAGATTGCTCCGTCTTGGGACAAACGATTCGAGAGAATGACTTATAAGTTTGTTCTGGTAGACGAAGATTTCGAAGATGAAAGCTCTTTGAAAGAGATGAATATTTTGGAAGAAGTGTTCACTTTCTGGGGCTCTATTAAGAATTCCCCAAAGAAGATGAAAGAGTTCTTAGGAGTCTATTGGATGACTAAGAAATCTACTAAGAACGTTCCTCAGGACGCTGGTAAGGATTTCTTGACCAAAGAGATCAACAAAGCTATTGAAGATGACAAAGAGACTGTCTATAGAATTATCAAAGATTCTAATATTGATATCAAGTATCTCATCTTCAGAGGTATTCAGGTTGGAGCGATCAATAGAACAGGAGTGAATACTTATTCTCTCGTAGGAGATGAGAGTACTTATACACTTCCAGGATTTATTGAGTATCTTAACTTCCTGAAAGAGAACACAGATCCAATGTATCAAAAACTTGAAGCACAAATAAACTCTAAGAAATGATAGGTCTTACAGCTCCTCAAATGTGGTATGAAGCAAAGGTGATGTATGAAGCAATTGCTAGTGCAGACGCTCCAGGATACACCCCTAGACAGTGGTCTCTGCTTCTAACTCAAGCTCAAGAGAATATTGTAATGGAAACTCTGAGATTGGGATTTGACTTTGACGAGCTAAGACGTAGAGTAGTGCATTCATTGATTACTACAGAAGAAATAGAAGAAGAAGGAATAGAAGAATATAAATATCCTAACTCTTATTCTGTAGAACTAGAAGACAACTACTTCCATATAGTAAAAGATACAGCGAATTTCAGTGTAAAAGTCAAACCTGTTTCATACGACTTTTACCACGCTAATATAGATAACCCGTTTGAAAGTCCTTATGAGAAGGAGTATTGGAGATTAATAGGGAAAGGTTCGGTGATAATCGTAACAGACGGTTCAGCACTAGAAAATTACGATATTACTTATATAAGCAGACCTGAACCTATTATTGTTAAAGATCTCCCAGAGCAATCTGCTATTGAAGGTAAGTATGAGATAAACCATTGCAAACTAGATCATACAATACATAGGCAGATTGTAGCAGAAGCAGCTAAGTTAGCTCACGCTTATACCAACAATCAACTGGGTTATCAAATTCAATCTATGGAAAGTAATAGGTCCAGGTTTGGACCACAGGCACAAGAATAATTATTGTATAACTAAATTTTTAGAAAAATGTTTGAAGATTCCGTAACTTATCAATTTATTGGTAATGTAGAAAGAGGAGCAATTACTGACATCATGGATCTCCCTGAAGGAGCAGTAGCTATCGTTGATGAAAACAATGATCCCCAAGACTCCGTTTCTGATGGAGATAGAATCAGAATTGCCCAAAAAGCTAATGGACAGTTTATTTATTCTCCCTATTTTGTAGCTGGAGAAGCTGAGGTAAATAAATACGATTACGAAGCTGATACTCAGCAAGTAACTTATCTCGGTCTGAATGGCGACGATGAAGGTGAGTTGGATGCTACAGCAGGAGCAACTTATACTCTCGGTGTAAACCTGCTTCATACTGCAGGCATTCTGAACAACACTCCTCAAATTAAAACCATCCCAGCTTATAACAAGTCTGGAGAACAGCACGAGCTTGCTACTACTCTTCTGAAGTCTTTCAATAAGATGATGAAAGTAGAAAACCGTCAGCCTATCAAAGCTGAGAGAATTTATAATGGTAGCACCACTGCAGCTACTAATGATGCAGACAACGCAGACTTGTCTGTTGTAAAAGGCTCTTATGCAGTTGAAGCTGCTAACAGTCCTACTACAGGAGAACCAAGTGCAGGTGATTGGATTTATATCCCTGATGGTGGAGACGATGTTGCTTACAAAGTAGTAGAGGTAAACTCGGATGTTTACACTCTGGATATGCCTTATGCAGGAGAATCTGGAACTATCTCCGATGAAGGTTGGGGAGTTATTGACGACGAGGATACTGGAGATTGGGGCATTAAGTTTACAGGTCAAGCTGTAGATCCTAATAGCTTTGATGTAGTAACCGAAACTCATCGTAACGTAGAGTTTAAACTGTCTTGGGATAGAGTAGACGCTCCTTCTGGTGCAGATGCTGATCCTACTACTGTAACTTACGACACTAAACCTCAGGTAGGAAGAGGAACCTTTATGGATGTAGGTGTTAGAGAAGTCTACACTACTATGAACGAAGGTAATCCGTTTATTTCTGCTTATCCTCCTACGAATTACAGGAGAAAGGCTGATCCTGATAATGAATACGATGTATTTGTTATTAATGCTACTGATACTGGATATACTTCTCCGACTACTGGTCAGAAGCCTGTATCCAAGTACAACATCTATGTAGCAATTAACGACAGTCTGAGCGATGACATTGGGTATTTCGATACCATATAATAGTTGCTTAATTAGTGTTTAGAGGTTAATCAAGGAGGGGAGCTTAAGAGCTCCCCTTTTTGTTTAATCTAATACCAGATGTTAGTAGAAAGTTCAATTTTTTCTTGCAAATATAGAGAATATTTTGTATATTTGTAACTTAAATCAAAAGCTATGGGACTAGTACCAAAATTTTTTATAGAACAACACCGAGACGGTAGATCTTTCACGTTTAGAGATATTACAGGAGAATACGACGAGGAGGAAAATCCTGGAGGTTTTGGAAGTCCGAACCCTGCTGAAGAAGACGTAGTAACTGTAGCTCTAACTGTTTTAGCCCCTAAAGGGGACGAGTATCTCTATGAAGGAGTTTACTTGAGTGAATTAGAAATCTTTACAGAAGATATAGGCTATCCAAAAACCCTTTTTGAGGACGGAGTCTACAAGTTTAAAGTAGTATACGAAACTGTCAGTGATGNTCCATTTGAAAGTGAATCTTGGGAATTCTTTGGATTTGCTGCTATTATCTCTGGAGAGATAATGAGGNCTTCGTTAGATTACCATCCGTCTGAATCTGTTTCAAAAAAGGAATGGATTTTGGAGCAACATAGATTACTTAATAACTTGAGATTTTCCGCTCAAACAGGTAACTTAGAGTACTTTGATGAAAATCTCGAGCAACTTCAAAAGATAAGATAATGGATTTAGCATTTAAAGAGACTCTTCCCGTAGCTAAAGTAATTACTCTTAAAGTTACCTCTTTATATTTTAAATACAAAAGTATAGGTAATAGAAAAGGAGCAGAGAGAGTAGGAGAAGCTCTAAAAGCTCTTCATGTTTATCTGGCTATTTTGGAGTATTATTACTACAAAGAACCGATGTCAGAACTGGTAATAGATGAAGAAGATATCAAAAATATATATAACAAATTCAAGCAAGTATACTTTGCTGTAAAACCTACCCCACATGGCTCTTAATCAATATTCATTTCATACCTATAAATTCATAAAGGATAGACTAACCAGAGATGAGTTAGTAGCTATTCAAAAAGGAGACATTCCTGGTTATCTTAAAACTAAGATAGACAAGGAAACTATTATAGTAAATGAGCAGCTTCAGTTAGAAGTTAGTTCCGATTTTATTATCCAACTAATCCAGGAACACGGTCTCTCAGAGCATACAGAATTTGTATTTACTAGGTCAGTAGCTCAACCTTCTACTCCAGAAGGTAATGACCCTACAGGCTCAGAGTACGGAGATTGGCAGTATGCACCCTATCCTTCTGATGGAACTAAAGACTTTTTGTGGTTCTCAGTTGGTAAGTTCATAGGAGAAGAACTATCAGGAAGCTGGTCAGAGCCTATCAAGCTTTCAGCAGAAGAGTCTTTATCTGTAGTAACTTTGTTTAAAGCTACAGAAACAGACACTGCTCCTAGTACTCCTACTGTGACTGATCCTAGAAATGAGGGATGGTCTGATACTCCAGAAGGGTTGTCAGGAAAGTATCTTTGGGCAACTAAAGGAGTGGTTAGAGGCTATGATGGTAGTATTTGGGATGAATTGGTAGGTGATTGGTCTACTCCTTGGTTGTATAGTCTTATAGGCACAAAAGAAGTAGTATATATATTCAAAAGAAGCGAGAGTCTTCCTAGTACTCCCACAGACCTAGACCCAGTACCCGATCCTTGGGATTACGGAGACTGGAAATACGCTCCATATCCTCAAGATGATATAAAGCATATACTGTGGATGTCTAAAGCTATTATTTTCGAAGATGAGTTTGTTGAAACTTGGTCTGAGCCTATAGCTCTAGATACTCCTGGTTCAGGGTATTTTAAAAAGCATATTTACAAAGCTTCTGAAACTCCTTTAGACAGCTCAGAACATAGACCAGAGGCTGATGTTTCTCCTCCAGGTTGGTATGAAGATCCTTACGCAGCTACTGAAGCTGTAGGAGATTATCCTGTTTACGTCAGTGTTGGTATTCTTAAAATTATCGGAGATACTACTGAAACTCTTGTGGGACAGTGGTCTATTCCTTCAAAGTGGACAGGGAAAGACGGAGAAGATGGAGAAGACGGAAAAGATGGAAAAGACGGAGAAGATGGAACTGATGGAAAAGACGGAACTGATGGAAAATCAGTAGTTACTAAATACTTATACAGGATTACTGATAATCAAACTAATCTTACTGGAGACGCTAGGCCGAGTACGCTGACTTATGATACAGACACAAACGAGTTTATAGAAGATTTAGGAAACTGGAATTCTACTATTCCTCCTAAAGACAACAAAACCGATAGAATTTGGGTAATTCAAACTACGATTAAGTTTACTGACGAAAGTACTATAGAAGTTCTTCAAGAAGACTGGAGTCTTCCTCAAATTCTCTCAGAAGGTGGAGAAGACGGGACTGATGGGACAGATGGGTTTATTCCTTTAGCTGCAGAATTACTTCCTGGTACTTTCGCATTTAACGTAGATAGAGACGACACAGTTACTAATTTAGAAGATGGAGCTTTTACTCTATTTGTGACTAGAGCTGAAGAACCTCTAACATTCGATCAATCTGCTAACCCAGCTAATCATACTTATAGAGTTAATGTAGAAGAAGAGAACAACATTACTGTAAGTCAATCTACTGAAGATAACAACAGGGTTTTCACTCCTACTTACGTTAACACAGATGCTAGAGGTGGATCAGTTTTACTGAAAATTATAGACAACTCTGATGGAGCTGCGATATTTAAGAGGTTCTCTTTTAGTGTAGTTAAAGATGGAGTGGACGGAGACGATGGAACTGACGGTACTGATGGAGATCCAGGAGCTCCAGGAGAACATGCTTATAATGTTAGGATAAATCCTGAGACTTATTCTTTTAAAAAGGACAATGAAGGTAATATTACAGCTGTTGGAAATGGGCAGTTTACAGTAGAGATGTTTTTAGGAGAAATTATGTTTACCTACGATGACTCAGTAACTCCAGCAGACAATACCTATACCACTGAAATTGTGGAGCAGAGTGGAATTACAATGGTTGGTGAAGTAGTAGCAGGTCAAAGAGTTTATGTAGCTGGAGCTGTTACCGCAACAGAAGATGGATTTGTTAAAATTAAAATCACCAGCAACAATAGTCAGCAAGAATTTATTAGGGAGTTTCGTTTTATAATCACTGAAGATGGTGATGATGGTGAAGATGGACAACCTACTTTTATGTTTAACTTTGATAACACTCCTAGTGTAATTAAATTAGGAGAACTAGAAAACGTAGTAGGTAGTCTGGAATTGGGAGACTCTAGATTAAGAGCTACTTATGGAAATCAAGGTTTAGCATACGATGGGATGTCTGTACAAGAGAGTCCTGCGGTGAATCCTCAACACGACAATACCTTTACTGTAATTGATTGGTCTGTATATACAGTACCCTTTATAGAAGGAGAGAATTCTTCTGTAGATTGGAACTTTCATGTAATAGATGAAAAACTCTGGATTAAACTTGAAGCGATAGATGCAGCCGTTGTAAAAATTAGTTTAGATATAGCTGCTCAAATTGACGGGGAACTTTATAGCTTCCCTGACGCAGCTACACAAACTTACTTAACAGTAAAAGACGGGCAGAGTGGTTATACTGCTTTTCTAACTAATGATAATTTCACTTTTAGAGTAGACAGCGATGATCAAGTTTTAAACTTAGAAGACGGATCTTTTGAAGCTAGGGTCTTTTATGGTTCTACAGAGTTTTTATATGATGGGTCTCAAGACCCTGCAGAGAATACTTATGATCTTACTGTAGATTATATAAACCCAGAAGGAATAATTTCTCTCGCTGAGTCTACTACAGAAGAAGGACATAGAAGTATAGACCCTGTAGGACTAAATGTAAATCAACGATCGGGGTCTGTAGGTGTTACTATAACAGAAAATAATCGTGGAATAAATTTTAAAAAGGTATTTAATCTCCAAATACAGAAAGATGCGGTGTCTAGTTACACCGTTAATATTAATCCCAGGACACACGAATTCTTAGTAAACACTGAAAACGAAGTAATAGATGAAGAAGACGGAGCTTTTGAAATAGAAGCTTTCTATGGAGAAGTCAGGTTAACCTATGATGATACCCTTGACCCAGCTAGTTTTACTTACGATGTAGAAATTTTAGAACAAGTAGGTGTTTCAATGGTTGAGTCTACAGTAGATGGTCAGAGAGTTCTTACTCCTGAAATTGGAAGTGTGGACTCTAGTTTAAGGTCTGGGTCTGTTAAAGTTAAAATTACTAGTAATGATAGTGCACTTATATTTGTAAGAACATATACATTTAGAATAAATAGGGAACCAGTATCTCCTTTAATAGTTACTACAGAGCCACAAACTCATATTTATTCTTATTATCACGGAATAGTTCCCGCTAAACAAAATTTAACTGTTATAGTTCCCAGAACTTATACAGAGTCTGCAGGGAAAATGATGGATTTGAGGTTTTCAAAAACTGGAGAGACTGATGTTGTAAGAGATTTGTCTGTTGCTACCTACAGAATGTTAACCTTAGTAGAATGGGTAGAAGTTTTTAACGAAGACAGACCCTTTGGTTCTGTATACGCCAGAATAGATACTAGTAATTTCTCTGGGTCATTCTTACTAACTTTCTATGATGATAGAGGAGACTTTACTCTTACTACGGAAACACTTACTTCTGGATTTAGTGTTTCTTTAGGTTCTTATCAACCTTTCACAGACTCTGCAGAGTTAATAGATTTAGAAGACGGTTATGCTACTGTACATGCAAGGTGGGGAAATGTAGAGCTTACTTGCCCAGATACATCTACTACAAATCCTACTGAAAATAATACCTATAAGGTAACAAACATTACTCTAGACGATGTAACGTCTATGTCTTATACAGAAGCTATTGTAAATGACCAATTCCAAATACAACCTATAACATTCTCAAGAAAGAGAGCTACCTTTACCATAGTAGTAACTGCTATGTTGGGTGGAGAATTGGTTACTAGGATAGTTGTTTTAAGATATGGAAAAGTGGGGGCAATTAAAGGAGATGATGGTAGAAAAGGAGACAGGTTGGAACATATCTACAGACAAGCCGAGTCTCAACCAGATACTCCTAGTCAAACATTTCCCAACAACTGGTACACAGATCCAGCAGAAGCACAAGAAGCGATAGGAACAACAGCTGATTCCAGGTTGTGGATGAGTCTTGCTTATAAAGGAGCAACTGGGACTCTTACTACTAATTGGACAGAGCCTGTAGCCTTAGATGGTCCTAGGGGTATTTCTATTGAACAGAGATATAAAGAAGGTTCAAGTCAACCAAATACTCCTACAGGAAACGATCCTACAGCACAAGGTTGGAGCACAGTTCCTCCAGTAGAGCCAAGTAACTCTATTTGGGTTTCAGTGGGATATTTTGACGGTAATAATGAGTTAATAGACAGTTGGTCTAGTCCCACTGTATGGTCAGATAGAGCGTCTTTAGACTTCAGCGAACTTCTTTCATCTATGGAAGATGATATTATTGCCTTACAAGGTATAGCTACTGACCACAACAACAGACTAACTGCATTAGAAGAAGAAGTATTTACACCATAATATTATGTCTATAGATAGTAGTGGTTTTAATTATGTAAGAAGAAGGTATTATATAGAAGAAGTAAATAGACTTAGGAATTCTCTAAGAAATATACTTCCTGAATATATAAGTACTAGTTCTACTATTTATGTAGGTAAAGGTGTTCCTGCTAGATCTTTAGGTAGAAATAAAGAGTGGTATGTAAATATCAATAATGGGGTAATATTTTTAAAAACCTCTAAATGGGCCTGGAAATCTTTAGCTAAAGTTATAGGTGGTTGGACGGAGACTAAGTATATTTACACATACTCTGAAGAACAGCCAGAGAAACCCACACAAGAAATTAACCCTGGGTGGTCTACAAAGCCCCTACAATTTAATGAAGAGAGTGGTAGAAGTATTTGGTTCTCTACAGCTAGGTATGTGGATGGTCTAAGAATATCAACTTGGACAGAACCAGCTTTATTTGTTAGAGCAGCTCAAGCACTTGGCGAGCAGCACGACCGCCTGCACTCGATGACCTCCGCTGACGACCATGCCACGGAGATTGAA
>SL_5KL_010_SEDDRAFT_10000527_pt1 | contig 24555 bp, 16 predicted proteins | sample SodLakKL_010_SED_FD_9118 | JGI IMG/M metagenome (IMG submission 9118) | reverse complement strand
AACATGGCCATAGAGTCCTCCAGGCGGTCGCGCAGACTGGAGGGTGACTCCTGGGCCAGGGCATCTTCGTCGTTGGGAACGATCCCCCAGGCGATGGCGCCTCCCCGCTCCACAAAGGCCTGCACCTTCCCGGAGTGCGCACTTAGAGAAGAGGCGTAGTTATAGGCATCGAAGCCCAAAATGTCCAGCCGTGTATCCAGCAGAACCGACCAGTTGCTATTGCCGCAGCAGTGCAGCCCCTTTATGCCTCGTATGCCCTTGAACACCTCATTCAGCAGGACGGGTACCTTCTCTTCCGGAATGGGCGTGAACACCGAGCCCAGCGCGACCAGGTGGGGCTCGTCGACGAAGAGAATAGTGTTCGGAGTGATCCGGCGCAGGGCCTCTTCCTGCCAGGAAGCCTTTAGCCGCAAGAACCGGGCCGCCGCTTCGGCCAGGGTATCATCGTAGAGGATGCCCAGGCCATCCTTCCCGGTGACGGTCAGACCCCAGGTGATCGGTCCCGTCACCTGCCCCTTGACCATCCGGCTGCCGGCTGCCCGGGAGAGGAAAGCGGACAAACCGGCGGCGTACCGGGCCGAGACCTCATACCCGCGGACGTTATCCTCATCAGAGTCGATATAGATTTGCTCAAGCTCGCTGCCGAAGTCCGGCGGCTCCTCGATGCGGATCCTGTCTCCATCGATCACTATCCCCGGGAAACCCTCGCTAAACTGGATCGCCATCCCTTCGTCGCGGGAGCGCCCCGGCAGCTGCGGCCAGGCGGGAATGTGGGGAAGATGCTTCATAACGACCGAGCATGCCTCGTCCGGGTCTGTATGAGGCATGCTGCCGATGGCGGTGGGCAGACAGCCGAATTCACGACCGGCTGCCATTCTGTCCCCCATCCAGATACTTGCCGATCAACAGCCCCAGTTCCTCTTTCTTCTTCTCCGACATGTGTTCTACGTCGGTGGCGATGGCACACGCNAGAGCGTCACCACAATCGCAGTCCCTGCCCTGAGGTATGGAAGGCAGTAATAGCTTGAGGACGCTCTTCACAGTATGGACCGCCGTCCGGAGGTTGGTCAAGATCATCTCCGCGGTCGCCGACTCGTGAACCGGGTGCCAGCAATCATAATCGGTGACGAGAGCCAGGGTGGCATAGCATATCTCCGCCTCCCGGGCCAGCTTTGCCTCGGGCAGAGCCGTCATCCCGATAACCGCCGCTCCCCAGGAGCGGTAAAGCTCGGACTCGGCTCTGGTCGACAGCTGCGGGCCTTCCATGACCAGATATGTGCCGCCCTTATGCACGCTGGCCCCGACCATCGTGCTCGCCTCATAGGAAATCCGGCTCAGAACGGGACAGAAAGGCTCGCCCATCGAGACATGGGCCACGATCCCGCCGGTAAAGAAGGTGCTGCTTCTCCCCCTGGTGCGGTCGATCANCTGGTCGGGAATGACGATATCCGCCGGCTCAATGTTCTCCTTCAGGCTACCCACGGCGCCCACAGAGACGATCCTCTCGACCCCCAGCNATCTAAGGGCATAGATATTCGCCTTCGCCGGCAGCTCTCCNGGACCGATCCGGTGTCCCTCGCCATGCCTGGGGAGAAAGGCGACCCGCACTCCCTCAAGACTGCCGAGGAAGATGGCGTCGCTGGGGTCTCCGAACGGCGTGCTCACGCGGACGGGCTCCACCTCCGTCATCCCCTCCATCTTATAGAGCCCGCTGCCTCCGATGATCGCTATTCTGGCTTCAGGCATTGCATGTGCTCCCTGCTGGTCCTGTCCGGCATTATAACACAGGAGAGCCGTAGGGCCGCGAGAAGACGCCGACAGACAGTCGGAGTGAAGGATGGAGGTCTCGATCTTTGCTGTGACTACTGTATTTGATTATTACCTCTAAGGACAATGTCTTGAACAGCCGGTCGGTTTTCGGGTATCATACCCTGGCCGACGGCTTAGAAAAGGCAATGAGAAATATAACCGCCGGGAAGGGAGGCTAATTTATGGCACAGAGGGTAGACGTCGCCCTGGTCGACAGAGTGAAAGCCCAGCTCTCGAACCTGGTATCCGAGACCAGGGGCAGGCTAAAGGACTGCTCCTACATCGATCTCAGAATCGGAGTCGGTGAGGGACAGCGGGCAGTTGCTCAGGATGGAATGAGAAAATTCAGCCTCGGGGACTACAGGCTGTCCTACGGCCTGAGGGTGATCGCCGGCCGGGACATAAGCGCTGCCGGTTATTTCGGCCAGAGCCTGGGATCGGCAGATGTGGACAATCTTCCCCGCGTGATCCTGGAGGGTGTGCAGCAGGCCTATGAAAGGGCGATGGCCAACTCCGCTCTCAAAGGCGACAGAAAGAGCCGCTGGGAATCCCTGGGGAATCCCCTGCAAAATACGGAACTGGCACCGATCGACGTGCGTGAGGATACCATCCCCGCCGTCTGTAAGATCAACCCGGTCGATGTCCCGCTGGAGGAAGTGAGCAGGCTTACCCAGGAAGTATCCAGGGCGGTAGCATCTTCTGACCCGAGGGTCAAGGTGAACCAGGCCATGGTGGAGACTTCGCTCATTCGGGAGCTCATCGTCAGTTCGGAAGGGGCGAGTATCGACCGGACCTATGCTCTAACACAGGCGCTCTGCGCCGTGGTGGCCATCGGCAATAGCGGGGCCCAGCAAAGCCACTACGATTGTCTCGGACACCAGCGGGGGTGGGAGATCATAACCGAGGGGATCGACGAAGAGCTGATCAAGTCAAANCCCCTCATGCAGTTCGCTCTGGACCTGGCCGCCGATAACGTTGCGCTTTCCGAAGCCAGNCCGTGCCCGTCTTCAGACAANGACGTTATAGCGGTGACCGATCCCCACTATAATACGCTACTCGTCCACGAGATCGTCGGCCATCCTACCGAACTCGACCGTGCCCTCAAACTGGAGACAGCCTATGCCGGCAGAAGCTGGTTATTGAGGAACCTCAAGGAGAACATGCTGGGCCAGCCGATCGCTTCACCCCTCGTCTCGGCGTATTCCGATCCCCTGCTGCCCGGTTTCGGTCACTACGAGTACGACGATGAGGCTACACCGGGAAGAAGGGTGATGCTGATCGACAAAGGAGTCTTCTCCGGGTTCATGAACTCCCGGCAAACTGCGGCCACGCTCGGGGTCAGTCCCAATGGCCATTTCAAAGCCACCGATGCATCGCTGGTTCCCCTGATCAGAATGTCGACGACAGTGTTCGGGGCAGGGCAGCAGGACCCGCAGGAGATGATAAGGGAGGTCGACCACGGATACTACCTGGTCGGCCATCGAATCCCGTCTATTTCAGAGAGCAGAGAGAACTTCCGGATCACAGCCAGGAAGGTGTTCGAGATAAAGAACGGTCAAGTGGGGGAGATGTTCCGGGATGGGGGGATAATGGCCAATACCAGGGACTACCTGATGTCGATCGATGCTGTAGGAAACGACCTCAGGATATACCCGGTATTCAACTGCGGCAAGGGCCAGCCGATGCAGGCAAAGAAGCTGGGTAACGGGGGCCCCACGCTGAGAGGATATGCCAGGCTTGTAGGAGGGACAAAGTGAAAGAGCTCAGGGAACTAGAACAATCGGTGGAAGGGGCGATCGCCTTCCTGAAGACGCAGCCCGAGATCAAGTCGGCCCAGGCATTCGCTTCCGCCAATAACCGCATGTGGACAAGGCTGAACTATACCTCGCACATTCCCTGCAACGGTGTTGAAGAGGCGAAGTCCACGATCGACTACGGGATCGGGGTCCAGGTGGTTTTCGACGGCCCCGAGGGCAACAGGGTCGGTTTCGGCTCGGAGGAAAGAGACCTCTCACTGGAGGGCGTAAAGCTGGCGCTGGAGAAGGCCAGGCAGGGCGCGCTGGTCGATCCCGAGTTCCGGTGCCTGCCGCAGCCGACCGGCGAGAAGAGGAGCCTCTTTGCCTACCACGACCCGATGGTCATGGGCATCACCGACCAGGCCCTGGTGGAGGGGGGTTGGAAGATTCTGGACGGGGCGATTTGGTCGTTCCTGGGCTCCGACAAGCTCAGAAACATGGCTCCCGGCGGAGCGTTGCATGCCCTGGGACTGACGGTAGGCGGTGATCTGACCGTATTGCAGGAGAGAATGGCCGTCGGCTCCTACGAAATGCCCGAAGTACAGAGCGACGAGTCGGCAGCTATCCTGGCCCATGTCACCAGCATGGTGGAGAAGGCCGAGGCCAAGGGGAGCGGTTACTCGGTACATCTGAAGCTCCGTGAACTGGACGATGGAGCGGGAAGCGAGGCGGCCGAGAACGCGATAAGCTCGCTGGGCGGGATCCGGGTGCCATCGGGGGACTACCCGGTTATTCTGGGCCCACAGCCGATCGGAGAACTGCTCAGTCACCTGGTTATCCCGTCGTGCTCCGCCGGCTCGTTTTACGCGCGGCAATCATGCTTCCTGGGCAAGCTGGGCAAGCAGGTGGCCTCAGATATGGTAACCATCACCGACAAGGGCAACGGTCCCGGGCTGATCGGTTCCAAGGGCATCACCTGCGAAGGTCTGCCGACCGGTGAGACCACCCTGATCAAGAACGGGGTGCTCAACGGTCTGCTGAGCGACTGGTACGAGTATCAGCGAATGCTGCACGATCCAGCTGCCGGAGAGAAACTGGGAGCCAGGCCTGAGGATGTGGCGCCGGCCCTGGTACCCAAGAACGGTTTTCGATTCGCCCGCGGCGGTGGCAGGAACTTCAATGTGAGACCGCACGCCTCCGCCACCAACGTCGTCTTCGAGTCGCCCTCAAGCGGCGACCTGGGAGCCTTGATCAAGGAGATCAAGAGAGGAATCCTGGTGGGCAGGCTCTGGTATACCTACCCCATTCACGGCCTGAGGGCCGGCGACTTCACAAGCACGCTCACCGCAGATTCCTACTTCATCGAGGACGGTGAGATCAAGGCGCCGGTAAAGGTCAACACGCTCAGGATCAATGACAATATCGCGAATATCCTGATGGGTATCCGGGGGATGACGGCTGAGACGCGGCCGACCATACTATGGGCTGCCGACCAGATCGTATACGCTCCATTAGGGCTGATGGTCGACAAAGTCCATTTCGAGGGCATAGCCGAGTTCATGGAAGCGGCCTACTGACGTGTGTGCCGTTGTGACGCGCCGCCGGGTCCCGTTTGAGACCGGCCCGCGTCGATACGCGGCAAATTGACAAACTATCGTGCATCGGCTATTATCGGGGCTGAGGGCGATGACCGATGAGGAAGGATCCCGGAGGGATGTCGGGTCTTTGACGTGTCACCCAAGGGAATCAGGAATCGTTTGCGGGGCGGACACCGGTATATTGATAGCCGGTATGGTGTCGCCATCAATGCCGCGACTACGGTAAACAGGGAGCTCCAGGTACTGGAGGTCCCTGATTTTTCGTTGACAGACAGGAGGCCGGAGTGAACAAGTTTGAGCAGGTACTAATAGAATACCTGGAGTCGAAGCACAAGTTTGCCCAGATGGTCCTGTGGAATGATGAGAAGCTGGGTCTGGAAGGCAGTATCATCATCGACGATACCACGCTGGGTCCGGGTCTGGGCGGCACGCGGTGGTGTGCCTATCCTACCAGGACGGAAGCGCTTGTCGATAACAGCCGGCTGGCCCGGGATATGACCTACAAGCTGGCCCTGGCTCTGGGAGAGGATAGCGAGCTGGTGAAAGCCGGCGTCAGCTTTGGCGGTGGCAAGGCGGTGCTCAGGGGCGAGCCGACCCAGGACAAGGGCAAACGAAAGGAACAGCTACACGCTTACGCTGCGCTGGTGGACAGTATCGGCGGCCGGTTCGTCACTTCGATAGACGTGGGCACCTCTGTTGACGATGTGATAACGATGAGAGAAGTGACCAGATGGGTAATGGGACTGCCTCAGGAAATGGGCGGGAGCGGCGACCCTTCACCCGTAACGGCGATGGGCGTAGTCTGGGGGTTGAAGGCCTGCCTGGAGGCGGTGTACGACACGGCCTCCTTCAAGGACAGGACGATCGCCATTCAGGGCATCGCCGGAAAGGTAGGCGCCACCCTGGCCAGAACGCTGGCCGCGGAAGGCGCCATTATCGTGGGTTGCGACATTCACGATGCGGCCGCACAGGAGATAGCCCGGGAGATCGGCGCGAAGCTGGTCCCGCCGGACGAGATATACGAACAGAAATGTGACGTCTTCTCCGCCAATGCCTTTGGCGGCGTGCTGAACGATGATACCATCCCCAGGCTCAGGTGCCGCATCGTGGCCGGAGCAGCGAACAACCAGTTGTGGGAACCATTAAGGCATGCCGCAATGCTACAGGAGAGGGGGATCCTGCATGCCCCTGAGTTCTGGATCAACGGCGGAGGGGTGATAAACGTTGCCCATGAATTCCACCCCGAAGGATACTCCCAGGAAAGGGCGCTTGCCGACGTGAGGAGGATCTACGATCGGGGCAAAGAGATGATCGAGATCTCGCACAAAGAGAAGATGCCCCTGTACATGGCGACGATCAGGCTGGCTGAAGACAGGATTCGCAGAGCCAAAGCGGAGGCAAAGCCGGCGAACTAGCATGATTGAAGTCAGGATCCACGGTCGGGGTGGACAGGGTGCGGTCGTTGCCGCTGAGTTGCTGGCCTCGGCTTTTTTCAGGGAAGGCAAATACGTTCAATCATTCCCCACGTTCGGCCCGGAGCGGCGTGCCGCGCCGGTGGCCGCCTTCGTCAGGGTGGATGAAGAGCCGATCAAGCTGAGGTGCGAGATATACAACCCGGACCACCTGATAGTGCTGGACGCCTCGCTGGTCCGCGCGATAGATATCACCGCCGGCGTGAAGGAAGGCGGCTGGGTCGTGATCAACAGCGGCAAGCCGCCGGAGTCCTTCGACCTGGGTGACAGGTTCCGGGTGGTCACAGTTGACGCCGGAGCGGTCGCGGTGAAGCACAAGCTGGGAAGCAGGACGCAGCCCATTGCCAATACGGCGATACTGGGCTCCTTTGCCAGGATCACCGGGCTGGTGGGCATCGACGCCGTCGTCGGGGCAATTGAAGAGATGGTCTCGACCAAGAAGGAGGAAAACGTTGCCGCTGCGAGGGAAACCTACGACAGAAGCTGAGAAGATCGTCTTCAGGCACGAGGCAGAGCTGCCCCCGATGACGAGGTCTATGGGGACGGTGTTGATCAACAAGACCGGCTCCTGGAGGTATCTCCGCCCGGTATATGAGGAGAAGACGCCGCCGTGTCGCGACGCCTGCCCGGCCGGCATCGACATCCAGGGCTTCGTGGACATGCTAGCCAGGGGCGAGCCCCTGGAGGCGTGGAGGCTGATCAGGGAGAGCAGTCCTCTGCCCGGAGTCTGCGGCCGGGTCTGTCCGCATCCCTGCGAACGGTCATGCAACCGCGGCGAGTTTGACGAAGCCATATCCATCCATGCCCTGGAAAGACTGGCGGCCGATCGCGCCCTCAACGAAGGCGTAGGCGAAGAACCGCGTGCGCCGAAGAAGGAAGAGAGGGTGGCCATTATCGGTTCCGGACCGGCCGGGCTGTCCTGTGCGCACTTCCTGGGCCGGGAAGGTTATGGGGTCACGGTCTTCGAGGCCCTGCCCCGTCCCGGCGGGATGCTCAGGGTCGGCATACCGGAGTACCGTCTGCCGCGCACGGTCCTGGACAAGGAGATCGCCGACATCGAGGCGCTGGGAGTCTCGTTCCAGACCGGTGCCAGGATCGGGGACATAGGCGAGCTAGCCGACTATGATGCCATATTCGTGGCAACCGGCGCCCACAAGAGCCGGTCGCTGAACATACCGGGAGAGGACGCGGCGGGCGTGATCCCGGGCGTGGAATTCCTGAAGAACCTGAACCTGGGTGGCAAGAACCAGGCCGGGGAGAGGGTCCTCGTCGTCGGCGGCGGCAATACCGCCATCGATGCCGCCCGGTCGGCCCTCCGGCTCGGTGCCCGGACCACCATAGTCTACCGCCGCACAAGAGAGGAGATGCCGGCCATCGAGGAAGAGATCGAGGCCGCCCTCGCCGAGGGAGTCGATATACTCTACCTGGCAACCCCCAGGATGGCCCTGGTAAAGGACGGCCGGGTGGCACAGGTCGGGCTCATCAAGACAGAGCTGGCGGAACCGGATGAGACGGGCCGAAGACGGCCGGTGGAGGTCGCCGGCTCGGAGTTCATGATCGAGGCCGACACGGTGATCACCGCCCTCGGTGAAGCACCCGACCTGTCCTTCCTTCCGGAGGACGCAGGGCTTTCAGAAGAGCCCCGAGAGATTGACGGAACGCCCGTCTTCGGCGGTGGCGACGCCTTTACCGGCGCCGGCACCGTGGTGCATGCCATAGCATCGGGCAGGCGGGGGGCACGGGCCATCATCAGCCGCCTGGCGGGCGCCGGCGTCGCGCATGAACCGCCCGGGCCGGTAGTGCCCTTCGAGAGCGTAAACACCGCCTGTTTCGCCAGGCAGCCCGCGGTCAGGATGCCCGAGGTGCCGCTCGCGGAAAGAGTGTCCGGCTTTGCCGAGGTTAACCGCGGTCTGCCGCTGACGGACGGTTTGGAGGAGGCAAAGAGGTGTTTTTCCTGCGGCGTGTGTAACCTGTGCGACAACTGCCTCATCTTCTGCCCCGACATAGCGGTTATCAGGCTGAACGATAGCTATGAGATCGACTATGATTACTGCAAGGGTTGCGGCATCTGCGCGGTGGAGTGCCCGGGGAACGTCATCTCGCTGGTGGAGGAGGAACGATGAAGAAGGTAATCACGGGAAACCATGCCGTCTCATACGGGGCCATGCTTTCCCGCGCTCAGGTAATAGCGGCCTACCCCATAACGCCGCAGACGACGATAGTCGAGCACCTGGCCGATTTCACCGCCGACGGGCAGCTGGATGCCAGGTTCATCAATGTCGAGTCGGAGCACTCGGCGATGGCCGCCTCGGTCGGCGCTTCGGCGGCGGGCGCCCGGGCGTTTACGGCCAGTTCTTCACACGGCCTGGCGCTGATGCACGAGATGCTCCACGTAGCTGCCGGCAGCCGGCTGCCGATAGTGATGGCCAACGTCAACCGGGCCCTGGGCACGAACTGGAATCTGTGGGCCGACCAGACCGACAGTCTCTCCCAGAGGGATACCGGCTGGCTCCAGTTCTACTGCGAGAGCAACCAGGAGGCGCTGGACACCGTGATCCAGGCCTACAGGGTATCGGAACAGGTACTGGTACCCAGCATGATCTGCCTGGACGCCTTCTTCATCTCGCACACCGCCGAGATCGTGGACATCCCGGACAAAGCGCTGGTCGACTCCTATTTGCCGGAGTGCAACCTGGTGTACAGGCTCGACCCTGCCAATCCCTGCACCCTCTACGGGGTTACCTCCGCGGAGTTCTACTACGAGTTCCGTTACAAGCTGCACAAGGCGATGGAGGACGCCATCAGGGTCGCGAGGGAGGCGGACGACGAGTTTAGAGAGATGTTCGGTCGCAGTTACGGCCTGGTGGAGCAATACCGGATGGAAGACGCGGAGCTGGTCCTGGTCACCTCGGGCACGGCCGCCAGCACCTCCCGCCTGGTGATCGACGATTTGCGCGAGAGGGGTGAAAGGGTGGGGATGCTCAGGATAAGGATGTTCCGGCCCTTCCCGGCCGAGGAAATAAGGAACGCCCTGCGGGGGGCACAGCGGGTAGCGGTGATGGACAGGAATATGTCCCCGGGGCAGGGGGGGATCATGGCCCAGGAGCTAAGGTCGGCCCTGTGCAACACGCCGGACAGGCCGCCCGTGTACGGCTTCGTCGTCGGGCTGGGGGGTCGTGACATCACAACGGACGTGGTCCACCGGGTCATAGAGGAAGCCCTGGCCACAGACATTCCCGAGGACATCATCTGGATGGGGGTGAAAGTATGAGCATTGAGATTCCGCGGGAGGAATATCTGTTCTCCGGGCATACCGGTTGTCCCGGGTGCGGCGCGGTGCTGGCCATGCGTCACGTGCTGAAGGGCCTGGGAGATAAGACGGTCGTGGCCATACCGGCCTGCTGCTGGTCCATTATCGCCGGAGCCTTTCCCTACGCCACCCTGAACGTACCGCTGATGCACTGCGCCTTTGAGACGGGGGCGGCCACGGCGGCCGGCATCAAAGCGGCCCTGGAGATAAGGGGCGACACGGAGACAACGGTGCTGGCCTGGGCGGGGGACGGCGGGACTTTCGACATCGGGCTACAGGCCCTGTCCGGCGCGGCCGAGAGGAACGACGACATAATCTTCATCTGCTACGACAACGAAGCGTACATGAACACGGGCATCCAGCGGAGCTCGGCCACCCCCTGGAAGACGTGGACATCCACCACGCCGGCCAACACCCCCAAGGAGACGCCGAAAAAGGACATCGTGGCCACCATGATGGCCCACCACATTCCGTATATCGCCACCGGGTCGGTGGCCTATCCGGCCGACCTAATCGCCAAGGTGAGGAAGGCGAAGGAGATCAGGGGGACCAAGTTCATCCACATCCTGATACCCTGTCCGCCGGGCTGGAGGCACCCCTCGGAGCTAACCATCAAGATAGCCAGGCTGGCCGTTCTGAGCCGGGTGTTCCCCCTGTACGAGATCGAGGACGGGAACCATCGCGTCACGGTCGAGCCCGACGACACGCGGGTCAGCGAGTATCTAAAGCTCCAGGGCCGCTTCCGGCACCTGGACGAGACGGATATAGAGGTGATCCAGGCCAACGTGGACCGGGAGTGGTCCCGGATCGAATGCCTGTCGGCGTGAGGGGGATTGCCGTCGGCGACCAGCGAGGCGCTCGGGTCATCGCGAGCCCCGACTTGTCGGGGCGTGGCGATCTCTGATGAGGGCCTGCGGTGTTTCGAGATTGCCGCGCTTCGCTCGCAACGACTCCGTCGGATTCCTTCGTCCCGACTGCGTCGCGACTAGCAATCACGAAGGCGGTGCGATCCTCTTTGGCCTTTGGATTTTGAGCTTTGTTTGGCATTTGAGCTTTGGCATTTGTCATTCCGCTCATCCTCCCTGCAGTGTAGAGAGGGACTAAGGCCCCGGCTCTGGTGGGTGTGCTCAATGGAACCGGCAGGAGTTACGAGGCCCGTCCGGGCTTTGCACTCCGGCATTGTAGAGGATAAGATAGGGGCCGCTGCTTCAGCAGCGGCCCCTCCATCAGGTTCAGTCCGTCTAGTCTTCGGGCTCCGAGTACCGGTAGCGGCCGTCTTCATCGCGCGATACCCCATCGATGGCCAGCATCGCTTGCTCGATGGCGGCATCGGCCCGGGCGAAATCGTATTCGTAATAGGCTTCGATGGGCGCAATGATGTCAGCGTAGTAGCGGGCATGGTCGGGGAAGGCCGTCCCGAGCACGGTCCACTTCGCACTCCCCATGCCACCCAGGTGCTCATCAACGATGTAGTCGCGGTCGATCGCCCAGTTCATCGCCTCCCGAATCTCGGGGATGGCAAACGGGTTCAACCGTCCGTCTACAAAGAACGGCTCCTTCGTGTCGGGGTTCCTGTACGTGTTAAACCTCAGTCCCGGTACGCACCGTAGTTGAGCCTGTACTGAAGGTCGGGGTTTGTTTCAATGGTATCGTAGAGCTCGAGATCGGTGACGGCAGCAGCGTACAGGTCGATGTCGTTGGCCGCCAGCTTGAGGATGGCCTTGGCATGGTCCGGCTCGGCCGTGACAACCACTTCGTCCACCCAGGCGCCTGTGTGCGCGGGGACGTCGACGGGCCCCGGCTCCACAAAGAACAACCATCTCCCGGCATCGTCAGGGTAATCGGCGAACCGCTCCATGACGATGATCTTCGCCACCGGATACGTCTCCGTGAGGAGGTAAGGGCCGTTGCCGACCCAGAAGTGACCCCATTCGTCGTGGAACTCCTCCAGGTTCTGCCAGCGCTCCGCAATTTCCCAATCCAGCAAGTCGCTGCCGTCGGCGAAGTATCCGGCATAGAATTCACGTATGGCATCCTCGTAAGGAATGTAGCTGTGGTCGGCAGCCCAGTCCAGGCACTCCTTCAGTACGGGAAGACTGTCCCCCTTGGTATAGTCCATCCATTGCACGTTGAACTCATCGGATTTGTCCTTGGAGAAGGCCATTCTCGCAATATCCGTCGGAAAGCCATCGAGTCTGGGCCAGTGCTCAGCAAGCCAGCCGACCGTGATCATGTGCCAGAAGCCGGTCCAATCGTAAGTGCCATAACGCGGGAACCAGTTCGACTCATTGACCATCCGCTCTGCGTCAAGATGCCACGCATCGGAGTAGGTCTCAATCACCAGCGGGGCTGTTTCAATGATCTTCACTCCCTTGAACCTATCCAGCCAGAGTTCCAGGGAGGCCTGCTCGGCCCCGTCGAAGATGGGACTGTCCTCCTTCCCGCGGTCGAAGGTCATGATCATGCTCATGAGGAAGTCGGCCATGGACAGGGTGCTCCCGTCATGGAGCGGTATGTCGAACAGGTCCGCCGGGTATTCCACGCGCACCTTCGTCAGGGCCACCGGGTCGAACTCCTCGTCATAGTATTCAGAACCCGTATCCAGCTTCTCACCCACGGTGATGAACTGCTGTGCCTCGGCATCCCAGTCCGCCCAGGCAGTGTGTGGGGTCTGTATCGGATCGTCGGCAGCGGTTAGCGTTAACCAGGGAAGGCTGCTCACCACCGGCAGAGCCCCATCGGCCCAAACGTCGGCCGACTCCACGCGGTGAGGCCAGAACAGGCCGCCCTCCTCACCCTCACGGGGATCGGGCAAGCAGCCGGCATCGCCCAGGGCGCGGCCGGTAATGAACAGGTCATAGGCAAACGCTGAACCCTCCACCGGATTCCAGGGGTGCATCATCAGACCGGGCTGCTCGACTTTGAGCCTCGTCGTCCCGTCCGGCACCCGGGGCACACCTTCATCATGGAAGTGGACGGTGTGTACCCAGTTCGGATCGCCAATGCCACCGGCAGCATCCACAGCCACCGCCACTTCACTACGGAACGGGCCGGCGCCCGCCACATCCACGGTCCAGATGCAGTTGGAGAACCTCATCGCCTCCCACAGCACGATCTCGAACAGCTCTTCCCGCTCCGCCATGTCGGAAAAATCCCCGAACCGGAGGGCCCTCGACGCATCATCGAACTCCGGAAACTCGGCGAGCTGCTCCGACAGGATTCCCCACAACGGATACGGCATGATCCGGTGGGTGTACAGCCAGTCGAAGGCGTCGCCCTGGTCCCTGGGAATCGAAGGAGACAGCCAGCCACCTGTGTAGACACTCATGGCCCCTTGACCCGGCGGAGTGTCCTGCCACAATGCCCTCGCCTCGTCACCTTCTCTGACCAGACGCACAACCCGGAAGCCGAGCTCCTCCAACTGGTCGGCCACGTAGTGTCCGGCGTCGGGATAAGGGGAGAGGTCACTACGGATGACCACAGTCAGTTCCACCGGATCGCCCTCGGGCGGTCCCGGAGTACGACCCGGACCCACCGTAGCTATCAGGACGATCACTAAAGCGATTCCCGCCGCTGCAAATATTAGGCGCTTCTTCGACATGCTCCTAGCCTCCTGTAACTGTGTACTCGCCACTCAACGGGCGACGGTAATTATCGCACAACTCACGTGTCCTTTCAAACGCGACTACCGACAGCCAGCACAGACCAGGTCCACAGGCCGAACCAACGTGCGAAGCTATACTGCGCAGCCCGGTGGCAGCTCGAAACGCGAGGGTTCGGGACGCCGGAAAACGGCCGTCGCATGCCGATGCCGGCGGGCGTACTCCTCCGCCGGAATCACCTCCCGGCGCGAACCCGCGCTATACCTATGAATCCCAGGAGAAGGCCCGCGGTCGATGAGGCGAACGATATGAAGTTCAGGAATAAGGTCGACTCAAGCAGACCGAGGACTATCATAAAGGGCAGGATAACGCCGATGATAAGGAGGATGAAAGCCGCCAAGATCATCTTCAGACCGGTTGTCATTCTACAGTCACCTCCATGAATCCCAGGTCAATTTTAGCCTCCATGGACCACCTCGGCAAGTCGAAACGCGCCGGGTTCCCTGTGATGCCGAGCGTAGTGGAGATGGCAGGGCCCGTTGCGTACGCCGCGTGAAGAATGTCAGGACCCACGATGACAACGGCAGCATCCTTTCTTTGTCTTCTCATCGGAGTTTCGGTCGCTTGACATTGTCCGGAACCTAAATGCCGGAAGTCAGGGTTTGCCCGTCATGGCCCGGGCATTGTAAAACAAGGCGGCGTTATCGTTTCTCTGGCAAACCGCCGTCTTTGTAGAGCCAGCACTCCACGAGATGCCCGGGGCAGGGCTCGAACGCCGGGGGCTCCTCCGTATCGCACAGGCCCGTCATGATGTGCGGGCAGCGCGGGTGAAACCGGCAGCCCGGGGGAGGATGGACCAGGCTGGGGGGTTCCCCGGCCGGAACGTCCCTGATCTGGGTCAGGTTCTCAGGCTCGGGGTCAGGAATGGAGTGAAGCAGCGCCTGCGTGTAAGGATGGAGCGGGTTACTTATGACCTCATTCACTTCGGTCATCTCCACCAGCTTTGCCGCATACATGACAAAGACCCGCTCCGAGAAGTAGCGCACCGAGGACAGGTCGTGGGTGATGTAGATCACGCTCAGGTCGTAGTCCCTCTGTATCTTCCTCATCAACTCCAGGATCTCCACCCGCACCGAGGCGTCGAGCATGGAAACCGGCTCGTCGGCCACGATCAGCATGGGACGCAGTATCAGGGCCCTGGCGACCACCAGGCGCTGCTGCTGCCCTCCGGAGAGCATGTGTGGATACTTGTTGAGGAAGTCCTCAACCGGGGTCAGCCTCACCTCCTCCAGCGCCTCGCGAATACGCGGCATGTGTTCCCCTCGCTTCACCTTGTTGATGATCAGGGGCTCCCTGAGAATGCGGTAGACGGTCATGAATGGGGCGAGCGCCCCGTAGGGGTCCTGCTGGACGAAACCGACCTGCCAGCGCAGCCAGGTGACGTCACTGTCCTTCGTGAAGTCCAGCTTCCTGCCATCGAAGATGATCTCGCCGCCGGTGGGCACGGCCAGTCCCAGTATCGTCCGCAAGAGGGTGGTCTTCCCCGAACCGCTCTCGCCCACGATGGTAATCGCCTGTCCTTTCTGGAGGTCGAAGCTAATCCCGTCCACCGCCCGCACGAACCCCGCGTGCAGAAATCCCCAGCGCTTCAACTCAAACCATACGCGCAGGTCCCTCACCGAGAGGAGCGTCTTGTCCTCCGTCTCGCGATACTTCACCGGAGAAAGCGTCTCTTGCTTCATCTGGTCAACCTTTCTCATACAGCCAGCACTTCACCGATTCCTCTCCGACTCTGAAGAGCGGCGGTTCTTCCTCGCAGCGCTCGAACCGCTTCTCACAGCGGGCGGCGAAGCGACAACCCGTGGGCGGGTTGAGCAGACTGGGCGGCTGACCGGTGATGAACTCCGGCTTCTTCTCCACCCGCAGGGTAGGCACACTGGCCATGAGCTTCTGGGCATAAGGATGGAGGGGGGAGGGATAAAACCGCTGGGCTTTGCTGTGCTCCACCACCTGTCCGGCATACATGCAGAGCACCTCGTCGGCCAGCTCACTCGAGGTGGCGATGTCGTGCGTGATGAGCATGAAGTTGAGGCTGAGGTCCTTCTTGAGCCCCTTGAGCGTGTTCATGATGCTGGCCTGTGTCAGCACGTCCAGCGCCGAAGTCGGTTCATCGAGGATGATCAGGGAAGGGTTGGTTATCAGCGCCATGGCGATGATGGCCCTCTGGCGCATCCCCCCAGAGAGCTCGAAGGGATAGCGTTGCAGGAAATCCGAGGCAATGCCCACGATCCGGAAGACCTCGGCTGCGCGGTCGAATGCCTGCCGCTTAGTCATGTTGTGGTCGAGCAGCAAAGGTTCGGCAACCTGGTGTCCCACTCTGACGACGGGGTTGAGCGAGTTCATCGCCGCCTGTGCGACCATCGAGATCTCCCGCCAGCGTATCTGCCGTCGGAAGCGCTCCTCGCTGAGCTTCATCAGGTCCAGGCCGTTCAGAAGGACACGGCCCTTGTATGTGTGTACGTTGCGCGGCAGGAGCCTCAGGATGGCGCGGGCGAGCGAAGTCTTGCCACACCCGGACTCACCGACTATGGCCATCGACCGGCCCCGCTGGAGCTCGAAGGTGACGTCCTCCACCGCCCGCACGATGCCGGCGGTGGCATGGAAGTACAGGAACAAGTCTTCGACCCGGAGAAGCGGTCCATCGGTTGCCGGCGGAGTCCGCCGCATTTCGGTAGCCGTATTCGCGCGTTGCTTCATAATCCGCGGTTACACCGTCCTCAACCGGGGGTTGACGACGCGGTCCAGGGAGAAACCGAGAAGGGCGAAGGACAGTCCGATGCCCATGAGAAGGAGCGACGGCAGAACCATCCAGTAGTATTGCCCCATGTACAGGGCATCATTCACACGCGCGTCGTATATGACCTTGCCCCAGGTGGGGAGGGTGGGGTCGCCCAGGCCCAACACCGCCAGCGAGGCCTCCAGGAACACGAATGTCGGGATGGCCATCACAAACTGGGGAAGCAGTACCGGAAGGGTGCGCGGGAGGAGATAACGGAAGACGATGCGCCAGTTTCCTGCTCCATAGGCCTGAGACGCCTCGATATAGGACGCTTCCTTGGCCTGCAGGAACATGGCCCGGTACGTCTTCATGGCTGCGCTAAAGATGTTGAACAGGATGATCAAACCCAGCATAACCCAGAGGCTGCGCGAGTAGAAGTGGGCAAACGCGATCAGGATGGGCAGCATGGGCAGAATCATGTTTAGCTCGGTCAGGCGGTGGAAGAGCGCGTCCAGCTTGCCGCCCCACCACGTACCGATGCCGGCCAGGACGAATGTGCTCAACATGGCACCGACGGCGCCGAGCACCCCGAAGGCCAGAGCGATCGGCGTACCCCAGAGGAGGGCAACCATGATGTCGCGCCGCCGGTGGTCGGTGCCGGCCCAGCCCTCCACCTGCCCGTAGACCACCAGGTCGGTCGCGTGGAATTCGTCCCCCTCCGCCATCTCGGCCTCTATCACCAGCTGGTAGTCTCCCCGCAGGAGTTCCATATCGGCGGCCGGAACGCCCAACTCCCTGGCAAAGAGGCCCACATGGGGATGCGCCCCCAACTGGCCGCGCAGCACCCCATCCTGAGAAATGCGGTAGCCGTGGCCCTCACCGGCCCGGCGGTCCTCCTGGAGCGTAATCACCTCCCCGTCCGGTTTAATCCAGTAAAGGGAGATAAATGTGAAACCGGCCTCGAAGCTTGCCTCGGTGAATAAACTGATCTCCTTGGGGAAGCGATCGTAGTCGTAGTTGAAGGGGAGAACNATCTCCACGCGCTGCATACCNTCGCCGATCGGCTCNGCNNTNCTTATGGCATCATCAAGCCGGATGACCATCGTGCGCGGAAGCCTGTCGCTGGTGAACCAGTCGTGCCATATCGGTGGGGCGCGCCGGGCATTTTCCTGCCACACACCCGGCCCCGCACGCCACAGCCTGACCGCCTCGGTCCGCGGCACAGCAATCACCGCGTAGAGTGAAACGAACACGAATATACCGATAACAGCCACCGCTGCAATCGCCGACGGGTACCGGCGCAGATCCCTCAACCAGCTCATCTCTTGCCTCCGATCCGGACCCGGGGGTCGAGGATGGCATACATGAAGTCAAGCAGGAACACGGTAGCGGCCAGCAGGTAACCATAGATCACCTGGACCCCCACGATGACGGGCGTATCGCTCACCTGTATGGCCCGGAAGTATAGCTCACCCAGGCCGGGCCAGTTGAACACCGTCTCCAGGATGATTGCCCCCATCCACATGGTGATCAGCATGAGCAAGAAGCCGGTCAGGATGGGAGGCAACACGGGTCGCAGAACGTATCTTCTCTCTATGGCCTGCGAGGAAAGCCCCTTGGCCCTGGCCAGCTCAACATAGTCCTCGCTGGAGTAGATAAGGAAGAAGGTGCGCCAGCTATAGATGGCGGAGAAGATGCCCCCGATTATTATGGCAGCTACGGGCAGGGTCATGTGGCGCATCACGCTCAGGGCATAGGCCCCGGTGGTCCGGGGTGGAGGGGCCGACGTCAGCCCACCCCACGGCAAGACTCCCGCCATAGCAGCGAAGAACATGATCAAGAACAATCCGTAGAACCAGGCCGGGGCCGCCGAGGTAGGCGCCAGGGCGATGGTCGCCCGGTCGAGGAAGCTCCCGTAGCGGCGGGACAGGAACAGAGCTGCAAATAACGACACGAAGAACAGAATCAACTCGGCCGTCCCTATCAGCAGCAGCGTCGTGGGGAGGCGGTCCAGCAGGATCTGCCGCACCTGTCGCGAGCCGGTATCGCTCATTACGCTCTCCGAGCGTCCCAGGCTCAGCGTAACGGCGTTGGTCGTGAACATAATGCTACGCTCGATGAACGGTCGGTCCAAACCCAGACGGCGGTATTGTCTCTCGGCCGTCTCGTCGACGAGTCGCTGGAGCTCAGCGTCCGGCATGTCACGGTAATCCGGGTTTGCGTATATCGCTTGCGTTACTTCGAATCTAATCTGGGCCCTGCGGGAATCGTCCAGGGCGCCGCCCATATTGATGATGACCACGACGAGGTATATGGCGACAACCACGGTCAGTCCGAGCGATACCGCCCTCAGAAGGGTAAACCTGCCCAGCCTGGTCAGAATCTCCTTCATGCTGTCACTGACCTCTCTCTATATTTCGCGGCCGAAGGACCGGTTTCTGCATGAGCCCTAACCGGCGCGAGGTAGTATAGCAGCCGTCACCGCACCGGTCAAATCTCGCCGCCAACCGGCCGGCGCCTCCGAAGCACCACCAGCCCGTATTATGTACGGACCTGGGGAGGATGTCAAAAACCTGTGCCCCATCCGTCGTTTCCAGGCGGCCCTCCGTGTATGGAGCAAGAGGAGCCCCGGGGTTTCGTCCCGGCGGCTCCTCTTGCTCAGTTGCCCGGTGAATCACCGGGCGGCTTAGTTCTGGGTTAGGGAGTTTCCGAATCGAACATCCAGAACCACTTGTCGGACTCGTCCGGGTAGTCGTCGAACGCCCTCACCACGACGATCTTCGCGATGGGGAAGACCTCCTCAAGGTAGAAGGGCCCGCAGCTTACCCAGAAGTGCCCCATGTCAGCATACCAGTCGCCCAGGGCTTCGTAGCGGTCCTCGGCCTCCATCCAGTCGACGTAGTCGCCCATGGTGGGCGCGTAAGGGATGTAGGGAGTGGGGGCGTCGGTAGCCTGGGCCAGGCGCTGCGCCAGAATGGCCAGGCTCGGCCCCTTGGTGTAGTCCATCCATTCCACGCCGAGTTCCCCGGCCTTGTCACCGGAGAAGGCCAGTGCCAGGTCCTTCTCGGCCAGCTTGCCGATGGCTATGTTGTGCCATGGCGCGGCCTCGATGTACGTGCCGTAAGCCGGGAACATTGAGGACACGCAGTGCTCGGCGTCCAGGGCATAGGTTTGGGAGTAGACCGCGACGGTCAGCGGGTCCTCAGAGAGAACCTCCATGCCCCTGAAGCGCCTCAGGGCCTCCTCTACGTCGGCCTTTGCTCCGGGGTCGAATATGGGGCTGGCCTCCTTGCCGCGGTCCCATCCGACGATCCAGGACATCATGAAGTCGCCCATGGAGAATTGGCTGCCGTCATGCCATGTCCACTCCCAGAGGTCGTCCGGGTAGTAGACGATGGACTTGCGGTTGGCGGTTCGTTCGTAATCCTCGTCGAACTGCTCCCGCTCTGCGGCGGTGATCCATACCTGGTTCTCGGCATCCCAGTCGGCCCAGGCATCTGCCGGGACCACGATCTCGTCCATGAACTCCAGGGTGCACCAGTCGGTACCGGGGTTCAGGGCCACGGGCAGCCCCTCCTGGACGAAGACCTCGGCCCGCTCAATGCGCTGCGGCCAGTTTAGTCCGGTCAGCACGTGCGGTGCCACTGCCCTGTCGCTGGTGAGGTCCCGCGTGACCATGATGTCATAGGTCATGGGCGAGCCTTCCACCGGGTTCCAGTTCTGGACCAGGACGCTGGGCAGCTCCATAGATATGCTCCCACCGCGCACGGGGTTGCCGGCCTCGTCCTTATAGTGAACCGTCTGTGCAAACAGCATGGAAACGCCGCCGCACAGGTCAAAGAGCGCGTCGATCTCAGCGCGGTACGGGACGGCGTCGGCCGGCTCGATAGTCCAGATGTTGTTGGCGAACCTCCTGACTTCCCACAGGATGAATTCGACCAGCTCCCGCCGCTCGTCCATATCCGCAAAGTCCGTGTAACGGAGGGCCAACGCTGCCTCGAGCAACTCGGGCCATTCTTCTGTGACGTACGGTTCCAGGTGCGTCCAGGGCGGGAAACCGGCCATGACCGTGTGGGTATTGAACTGCGCCCAGCTGTGCACCTCCGTGCGGAATACGGCGGGCATACCCCAGCCACCACCGTAGATGTTCCATCCTCCTTCGCCGGGAGGCTCGAAGAGGAGTCCCCACGCGTCGCCGCCCTCTCTATACAGGCGCTCTACGGTGAAGCCTATATCCTCAAGTATGTCGGCGAAATAGTCTCCGGCCTCCGGATACGGATCGAGGTCCAGCCGGATGATCTGCCTGAGCTCGACGGGGTCGCCCCCAAAGTGCCACAGACCATCGATCAGCTCGGCGCCCAGCTCTTCCATCTCCTCGTGGATGATGTCTCTGCCCTTCTCGAAATCGTAGGCATAGTAAGCCTCGATCTCAGCCACGATATCGCCGTACCGGGCTGACTCGGCGCCGGTGGTAGCAAGCTGGGTGTACTTCGGCACTGCCAGGCCGCCCATGATCTCCTCGACGATGTAGTCACGGTCGATTATCCATTGGGTGGCCTCGCGGATCTTGGCCACGTGGAACGGGTTCAGCGAGCCATCGGCGAAGGTCGGACCCATGATGTTGAACAGGAATTCACTGGATCCGCCCAGGGTGAGCATATAGTCCAGGTTCGGGTCGGCATCGATCGTTTCGAACAGGTCCGGGTCGGAGACGCCAAACCCATAGACCTGGGTGTCGCCTTCCTGCAGCTTGGTGACGGCCGCCGCCGTGCTCTTCTCCTGCGAGATGACGATCTCATCCACCCACGCGCCCCCCACGCGCACCGGCGGGTCCGGGATGTCGTTGTCGGGCGGCGGGGGACAGCCTGTGATCACCAGCGCCATGATGGCTATCGCTGCCACTATCGGCAGTAAGTATTTTCTTGCCATCTTTCCTTTCTTCCTCCTTTGTAGATTCTTCCTAGCTTTTATACGTCATTGCACCTGTGATCTATCGAATACTACCACCCCCTTTCCTCACAGATTCCGGCAGTTGCCTGATTTACCGGGCAACTGCACCCTTAGTCTTCCTCTCACTCTTGCACGGACCGGAAGCCCTTGAGCCTCCGCGGGCGGGTTTCGCATCCCCCCGCTCCACGGGTCCGGAGCCCTTCGTACTCCGCAAGGGCACACTGTCGCACTCCCCTTGCCGGACGGAGAAGACGTCACCGACCCGCAAAGCTCCGGCAAAAGCTGCCGGAAAACCTCGACCTGCTCATTAGGGTAACACACAATTGTTAAAATCCTGTTAACTTCCCGGGGGTAGTGACAAAAATTACCGAGGTCTTGTCATTGTTCAAAAGCCCACTCAATCGGTCCCCTACATCTTTCCCGGCCGGATACTCTCTCCCAAAACGACACCCGCCATCGGGTGAGGGATTGTGCACCACCCGTCCAGATCCTGTCAAGTACCGCGCGGCGGCCGGGGTCAATGCACCCGACCGCAGGACTAGGGACGCCTGTCCAGTTCGCCGCCTTCCGTGGTGGCGAGGAACTGGAGCTCCGGCGGGCATACGTCGCCCCGCTGGTTGCTCTCAAAGGTGTTGCCGCTGCCGGATATGTGGCCCCGGAAGACCCACCAGGTCCCCGGGAAACAGGGTCGCTCGAACAGGGCCACACCGAAGCCCCTGTTATCAACGATCGTATTATCTTCCAGGACAACCTGACACGAGCCTCGAGCTATGATTCCTGCCTCCCATCCACTCGTGGTCACGGTGCTATCGATAATAGCGACCCGGGCAGATTCCGACACCAGAACCGCGTAACGTTCGCCATCAAAGATAGAGCACCCCGTAATCGTAGCCTGAGCAGAGCCACCAACGAACACCCCGCAGCGCTCGTTGTCCTTGATGCAAGATTCAACTATCTCCGCCGCAGAAGAATACGAAAGATTGACACCCTCCGTATTTCCGGAGATAGTGCACCCGGCCACTACTGCCCTCGCGCCTGCAGATAGGCATAATCCTGTGGAGCCGCCACTGATGGTAACCCCCTCAAGGTGCAGATCGGCGCCATCCACCAGCGAGAAGGCAGGGAAATCCGCGTTCTTCGCTTCCAGCAGCACCTCTCCATCACCGGCCTCGATAGACAGGTCGTTGCCGATGGTCAGTGCGATGGTGTAGCTCCCCGGCTCCAGAAGGAGCCTTCCGCCGGGAAGCAGGGCATCGACCGCCTCCTGCAGGGAAGCGTAGCGTTCGTGGGGCCACGTGACCACCGATTGCTGCGGCTCCTTCAAAGGCGCCCGCAGCACCCCCGGCAGATTCCCCCCGAGGTCCATCTTGTTGTCACGAAACTCGTTGCCTTCACCGGTTACCTCACCCCTGGACCACGAGTAGACGCCGTACCCCGAGTTCTTCTCGACCAGGCAGTCCCTGATCGTCGCCTGCGCCTCGCCGGTGATCCCCACACCCCGTCCATTGCGGGAGATGGCCGAGCCCGAGACGGCCGCATGGGCGGAGTGCTCGATCCTGAGACCGTCGAACCTGTTCTGTGCAATAGTCGACCCCTTAATCGTCGCCCCGGACCCATCGGCAAGCTGGATGCCATGCCAGTTTGACAGCACCTTACTGTCGGTCAACTCCACAGTAACGGAGTCCCCGGCCCATATACCCTGGTCCCAGTTGTCGGAGATGTCGGTCGAATCCAGCTGCGCTGTGCTACCTGCCGTCAGCCACAGACCATGCCCACGGTTCTTCTCGACGATACAGTCGCTGAGTTCGACGCGGGCGTCATCCAACAGCCAGAAACCATGTTCGCCATTCTCTGAAATCTGGCAGTCGACGAATGTCCCCTCGGCGGAGTCGGAGACCCAGACGCCCAACCCTGTGTTCCCTGAGATCGCAGACATGCTGATGCTCGCCCGGGCTGCGTCTCTCAAGACGACGGCGCGCAGCGTGCTTCCGGTGATCTTGCAGTCACTGAGGGTGACGGTGGCCAAACCGGCGGCCCGCAGGCCGTACCATCTGCCGGAGATGAGACAATCGCTCATCTGAACCACGGCGTCCCCGGAGACCTCCACCGCGCTGCCACCGCCGGCCCCCGAGATGGTGAGTCCCTCCAGCCGAACGGCAATCGGGTCCGTGCCCCGACTGGAAACTTCCACGGCAGGCCGAAACGCCATTCCTACGTCAATGATCGTCCTCTCCACACCCCTTCCCATAAGAGTGAGCGGCCTGTCTATCAGGATGGTCTCCGTCCATTGGCCCTGGGCAAGGCAGATGACGTCTCCCTCCTCAGCCGCATCGATCGCCGCCTGGATCGAGTGGCCCGGCCGGAGGACCACATCACATTCGGGCATGGGGGTGTGCCAGGGCCGGGCAATCAGCAGCCCGATGGCTATTGCCAGGACGACCAGCGCCGAGATGGCAAGTCTCCGGCCCATCTTCGACCGTGGTAGCGAGAATGGTGTTTTCACCCGCGCACCACGCCACCCTGTGGCACTATTGTCTTGTCCGTAGGCATACGACAGAGAATTATAGCATCACATGCGCAACCGGCCAAAAGCGAGGCCGCGGGGTGCGTAGATTGCATAGCCCGAGACTAGCAGGGTGCTGAAATAAGGGGTTGCCAGCGGTTTTTACCGTCAAAGTTCTTGTCAGAAAGGCTATCGGGACGAAATCCGAGGAGTTTTGACCTCTTTACGGAGGTTCTTCAGCCTCGTTTTGAGCCTTTTGGGGCTCGTTGGGCGAACTCTACGGCTGTGCAGGGCACGCGGCCATCAGTTTCGCCATGCGGACCAGGTTATAGGCCGCCGTCGTTAATTCCGCCCACAGTTGGTTGCGCGCTACCCCTTTGTACCGAAGCTTGTGGCCTCCTCCCACCGTCTTGATCCAACCGAAGATCTCTTCGATGCGCTTGCGTATCCTCTGGCTAACCTGATACCCCATATGCCTGGTAGTCCGCTTATCTAATACTGACCACTGCCGGCGGGCCACATGTGGCGTGACGTTCATATCCCGGCAGGCTCTAACAAAGTCCTGTGTGTCATAGCCCTTGTCGGCCCCCACGGTGATCCGACGAGATCCTGGCACATTTTCTATCATATTGAGCGCAGTGTCCCGTTCTGCAGTCCCCGTTGCGCTGGTAACCCGCACATCCATCACCAGGCCAGTGCGGTTCTCCATAAGCACATGACCGGCAAAGCATAACCTGGCTTCTTTACCTCTCCCTTTCCTCGCCAACCGCGCTTCGGGGTCGGTACTCGATCGGTG
>SL_5KL_010_SEDDRAFT_10000524_pt1 | contig 24620 bp, 13 predicted proteins | sample SodLakKL_010_SED_FD_9118 | JGI IMG/M metagenome (IMG submission 9118) | reverse complement strand
CAACGCCGAACTCGGCTACACGATGAGCGCCCGCCCCCAGGTGGAGGACACCGTCCACCACGGGTTCTACGGCGGCCTGTTCATCACCGCCACGTTCTAACGGCACCCGCCTTCTGAAGATGGCGGCTGGCATGTTTGGGCTCGAGCCGCTACAGTCGGCTGGACAACCATGAAGGGCATTGGGGTAGCGTTGGCAGTAGGGCTTATGGTGCTTGCGTGGGCTCCGACCTCCGTGGCGTTGATGGAGTTTGGCGTGGGCGGAAAACTGCTGGGTAGCACGCCGTTTCTTATCGGCGGGATTTCTGTAGGGCCCTTGGGGTTCGAAGCCGGGGTGGGTGTGTCCTCGCAAGAATTCCCCGGGCACGACCGTACGCCGCTTGTGTGGTATTCAGCCCTTGCCAAGTACTACGTGCCCCTCGCGATCCTCGATTGGCTAGACCCTTACGTGGCAGGCGGTGTGGTAGGGATGTGGACGAGCGTGGACGAGTTGGGCCCACCAAGCCCCCCACCGCCGCCTGACGGCCCCGCTGCCGATGCCCAGGCTCAGGGGGGGAGCGCCTCCGGGGGCGTTGTCGGTCTTGACCTGGCGGGCGGAGCCGAGTTCGGTCTGGGCCCGGTGAGGTTGTTCGGAGGACTCGACTGGATCATCGTGGCGGATGAACTAACGTTGTCGGGACACGGGACGGAAGAAACGCTGCCGCTGGACGTCCCCAGCCTCACGGTTCACCTAGGTATACGGTACGATTTCTAAGGGACCCCGCGTCGCTCGCACCTCGGGCGCGGGCGACGCGTTCGTCGGTGTCCGCGCAGTGGTCGGCTTACAGGCCGAGAAGGGCGCCGACGTCTACGCCGAAGCCCAGGCGGTGTGTTGTCCCAAGCTGGGGATGGGTCATGAGCGCGTAGTCGAGGGTGAACTCCTCCCATCCCACGCCCAGTCCCAACGCCCAGCGGACAATACCTGTGGCAAGCTGCAGCCCTCCGCGGACCTCCAGCACGTCCACCGGCTGCCAGCCCACGCCCAGGGCCGTGTAGTGCGTGCTCAGCTCCACCGCGGCGAATACGTCCATGGGCAGGGACACCGCTGCCCCGAGAGCGATCTCCGTGCTCCAGCCGCCGCCTTCCTCGCCGATCCCCAGGCCGAGACCTAGATCACGAACGGCCAGGCCGACATCCAGATCGCCAAACGGCAACGGGAGCCGGGCCTGCGCGGCGATGTCCAGGGCGATCCCGACCGCCGAGTGATCAGCGGCCCGCGTGGAGCAAAGCTTGAGGCCTCCGCCCACGGCCCCGGGGAACGGTGCCGGGATGGGCAACCGGGCCAGGTTGAGGCCTCCGCCTGCAACCAGGGAAAACTGGCGGAAGGCAAGCGGATTCCCTTCAGGGTCGACGATATCTCCGACCGATAGATACGCCACCCCGGCCCCCAGCGAGGGCATCGCCCCCGCCAGCCAGCCTACGCCGAACTCGCCCATCGCGGCGGTGTAGCTGGTGTCGGCCCGGACGCCGTTCTGGTGGGCGAGGCCGGCCGGGTTAAATAGGAGCGACTCCGTACCTCGGGCCAGCGCCGTGTAGGCACCGCCCAGGCCCATGGCCCGCACGCCCAGTCCCATGTCCAAGGGGTTGAGCACCCCTGCCGAGGCCCACGTACCTATCAACAGAACTGTCGCAAGCGCGATTAGTCTCTTCATAACTCCCCCCTCACCGCACCACCATGATCCGCCCCGTCTCTGAGCGGATGGTGTTGTTCTCTCCCAACCTGGCGGTGATCAGGTAGAAGTAGACGCCGCTGGACACCAATCGGTCACGGTCGTCGGTAAGTTCCCAGCGGGCCTCGTCGCCGTCGAGTTGCTCCGAATGTACCTCGCGGCCGAGCATATCGAAGATGTAGATTCGCATGTCGGTGGCCCCTTCTGGGGCGAAGATTTCTACGATGGCCTGGGTCTCCACGGGGTTCTCCGCAAGCCGCGTGACGATGAGCTCGGCGCCTTCCTGCCGGACAGTGATCTCCCGCTCTCTCCAGCCGCTCCAGCCGCCTTCCTCGTTTCGTGCGCGGACCCGCACGGTGTAGAATCCCGCTTGCTCGTAGGTGTGTGTGGTCTCGTTGTCTGTGGTGACAGCGTCGTTGTCGTCCCCAAACTCCCATTCCCACTCGGTGGCCGGGTCGTCGTCCGGAGCATCGGTGGGGATGGAGAAGGTGACGTCTTGTCCCGCCTCCGGAACCCCGGGCGATACGGCCAGTTGACCCAACGTGGGCGCCGGGGTCGGCTTTGGTACGACCGTAATCGTGTGGGTCGCGGTGCCGGTATCCCCCGCTTCGTTGGTTACCACCAGCTCCACTGTATAGGTGTCGGCGCTGTCATAGGAGTGGGTCGGGTTCGCCTCGTCGGAGGCGTTCCCGTCGCCGAAGTCCCACGCGTACTCGTAGGGCTCCAACGGAGGGTCGGCCGGATCGGTCACCTCGGAGGTAAAGCTCACCTCTTCATCCGTCTCCGGCTCCTCGGGCTCCCAGGAGAAGTCCACTTCAGGGGACAAATCGGGCGGGCCCTCTACCTCGACGGTCGCGCTGTAGGAGCCGGCCATACCGCGCTCGTCGGTGGCGGTGAGCGTCACCTCGAACGTGCCGCCGGTCCTGTACGTATGGGTCACGTCTACAGGCTCGTCCCGCTCGATCACCGTGCCGTCACCGAAGTCCCACTCGAATTCCACGATGTCGTCGTTGTCAGGATCTTCGGCCTTGGTAACCTCGAAGGTAATCTCCTCGTCCCAGTCGGGCTCGGCTGGGCTGAAACTGAACTCTACCTCGGGTGGGTGGTTGGCCTCGGTGGTGAACGTGGTGCCTGCGAGGATGGTGCGGTGATGTGATTGCCCAGCCTCTGTATGGCGGATGGTGGTTTCCGTGCGCACTGTGGCTTCGTCTTTGGTGTCCTCGGGGCCGGCCAGGGTGATCCAGATGCCCAGCTTGGCGGAACTGTTGTCGCCGACCACGTTGTTCTGCAGCGTGGAGATGGTTGTGCCCCCGGCGCTGAATCCGTCGACATCGGTGGTCTCTCCCATAAGATCCCCTGCGGCGGTACGCACTTCGATCTTGGCGATGGCGGCATCCGGAGCCGATCCTGTATTCCGGACCGTTACCGGGTTGATGACCACGCTGTTGTCGTTTTCGTCGCGGTCCTCGACGCGGATTTTCTGCGCCAGGAAGCGCTGGCCGGAGAAGTAGGTCTCCTCATCGAGCTCCAGGTCCTCCACGAACTCGAAGCCCGCCTTGCGGAGCTCCACCGACTCTGGGTATGTGGCAGGGCGGGAGGTGTACTCATTGCCTCTCTCGACGTTGACCAGCTGCACCTCGGGCTGCAGGGTGCGCCCTTCTTCCATGTTGCCCGCCACGCGGTAGCGGATCGTGAACACGCGCTCGTCGTCGTCCTCCACCGTTCTTCGGTCTTCGGGGATGCCGGAGATGTCCAACGTGACACCTGTCTTGACGCCCGTGAGGGCGCCGCCCGTGAACTCCGCGGAACGCCCCCCGCTGCTTACAGTGATCCGCTCTAGGTCCCCCGCGTCGGCTGTGCCCAGATTGCGCACCTTGACCGCGGTGACCACGACATCCATCTCGTTCACGTCGTCATCGCGGCCGATCACCCGTTGAGTGACCGACTCCCCAGGATTAACGATACGACTGGAGGGGACGGAGGAATCGTCCTTCACAACCTCCAGCCCGGTCCTGCGGATGGTGTGCGTGCTGGGGGACGTGGCGCGTTGCTCGAAGCCCTCCTCGTTTTCGAGAAGCTCCAGCGTGATCCGGGTACGGATGGTTCGACCATCGGTGATATCGTCCCGCCCTGCCGCGTCCAACCGCAGTTCGATGACGATCTCACCTTGGTCATCGACCTTCCCGTCCCAGCCGAAGTCGTTCGGCTCAAGCTCCACTCCATCGTCCTGCCAATCATCCTCCGCCGCGTACTCGTCGCCGTCATAGGTGATGACAGCCCTGAACCTTGCGATGTCGGTAGCGGTAGCCGAGCCGGTATTCTCGAGCGTGATACGCTCCACAGTGATATCGGAATCGTTGGCGTCGTTGTCGCGGAACGACGCCACATGCACCACAGCTCGGTCCTGCGGGTTCATGTTGAACGGATCCGGGGAGTTGTCAGTGATCTCCTCGAAACCAGCCTTCTTTATCTCTTCGGGTTCGCCGTCGGAGATCCAGGCGCTGCTTCCGGCGGAACCGCCACGGATGTAGTGGAACCGGACGCCCAGAGCAACGGTCTCTCCACCGGAAACGGCGTCGGTGCCAGCCAGCCACACGAACACCGAAAGGGTCTGGTCCGCGTTTGCGGGGATCGTGTGGGTGGCGTTTACCGTAATCCCGCTGCTTGTGTTGAGCCCTGCCGGATCCTCCACTGTGGCAATGGGTTCTGCGTTCCCGTCGTGGATTTCGATCCGGGTGATCTGCTGGTGAGTGGCCGTCCCCGTGTTGCGAATCTGCACAGAGTTGAGCTTCGTCTCATCGGTCGAGTGCCCTCGGGCCCGGATCTCCTGCACCGTAATCTGTTCGTCGCCGGGGTTCAGATAGCCCGCTTCCAAACTTCGGTCGGAAAACGAGGCGGCAGTCGCCGCTATCGACAGACACCCCAGCAATAGAATTGTCGCTAGGCTCCTCACCAGTACCTCCTTAGACATCCCCGCGACTAGTTGACACATGGTTAGTGCCAAGTGTAATTACGGACACGTTGAACGTGTACGATGGGTGTCACTTGTAGGTCAGGCCTTTGTCGAGCGACCTTAGGACAATTGTCCTCCCATGATACCCCGCCGCTCATGGCGGAACAACGGCTTTGCCCGCATAAATGTGGTATGCCTAGGTGGTTGTCGCTGCTGTGCCTCGTTGCTGTGTTGTGCCTTGTTTCCCTAGGAGATCACGCCTTGGCCGGCACCGTGGAGTGCATGCTCCTGCGGGAGGCCGAGGCGGCCCTGCAGGCGACGACGCAGTCCGGGGGCTTGCTCGATGTGCGCGAAAGCAAGGCGCTGGTGACGCTCGAGACCGCAGACGGTGCGACGCTGACGCAGGGCTGCCTTGCCGCTATCGGCGGGGAGCTAGAGGCTTCTTGGAACGGGCTGGCGCAGGCGTGGCTGCCGCTGGAGCAACTGGAAGAAGCGGCCGCTCTGGAGTCGGTGGCCTACATCCGGCGGCCCTATGTGGCCGTGGCGCTGGCCGATGGGGGTGCGCGCCTCGCGTCCGAGGGCCGGGTTGAGCATGGAGCAACGCTGTTTCACAGCCGGGGTGTGCTGGGGCAGGGCGTTCGTGTGGCGGTGATCGACCTGGGCTTTGGTTCGTTGCGACACGCGAAGGCATCGGGCGAGATCGCTCCGGACGCCGTCTCTTGGACGCGCGACTACACGCGCGACGGGCTGGAACAAGGCGGCGCGCACGGAACGGGCGTGGCCCAAATCGTGCATAACATGGCCCCCGAGAGCGAGCTGTATCTGGCCCGTATACGCACGGAGGTCGATCTTGCCCGCGCGGTAGAGGACCTTGTGGAAAAAGATGTGGATATCATCGTCCACGCCGTCGGATGGCTGAACACCGGCTTCGGCGACGGCACGGGCGTGATCGCCGACATCGTGGGCGAGGCCGTGGGCGAGGATGTGCTGTGGGTGAACGCAGCCGGCAACCATGCGCAGCGCCACTGGATCGGATCCACCGAGGAGACCGACGAGGACGGCTGGGTGGAGTTCGCCCCGGGAGAATACGAGCTCTCTCTGAGGGCCGAACTCCCCGGGCACATACAGCTTGCCTTGACGTGGGACGAGTGGCCCGAGGCGAACACCGACCTGGACCTCTACCTGTTCGACGAGGAGGGGCGGGAAGTGGCTTCCTCGACCAACCTCCAACGCGGGCGCGAGCCACCCACGGAGTTCATCTCTTATATGGCCGATCCCGGACGGTACACCGTGCGTGTTCGGGTGTCCCGCGGCTGGAGACCGGTGGAGATGGAGCTTTTCAGTTTGGGCCACGATCTGGACCCTCACGTGCCCGAGCAGAGCCTCCTCACGCCGGCGGATGTCGAGGGCGTGACGGCGGTGGGCGCGATCGGCCTCCATGACTGGCCCGACGGTCCCCACCAACCCTACAGTTCCCGGGGACCCACCAACGACGGCCGGCAGAAGCCGGAGATCGTGGCCATGGACGGGGTCACCAACTTTGCCTATCCGGTGTTCTCCGGCACCTCGGCGGCCGCGCCGCACGTTGCCGGTGCCGCTGCGCTGCTCCTCAGTCAAGCCAGACGCGCCGAGCAGGATCTCTCCCGCGACGAGCTGGCCAAGCTCCTGGCCCGCTGGGCCGTGGACATGGGCGAGCCTGGCTGGGACCCGGCGTATGGGGAAGGGCGGCTCACCATCAAACTCGACCCCGCGCGCGGCGAACGCACCATCACGGGCGAGGACGACCAAGCTGTGCTCTCCCCTGGGTGCACAGCGCTGGTGCGCGTGGCGCTGCGGATGCCGCCCACGCAGATGGGGGGCATAGAGCTCGTGGAGCACCTGCCGGAGGGGTTCACCGTGGGGGAAACGGAGGCGCCCGAGGGCGACGTGAACGTAAGCGACGACGGCCGGCGGCTAGAAGTCTCCTGGCCGGTTGTTCCTCACGGTGGCGAAGTGAAGGTGCGCTACGAGGTGGAACTGAGTGCGGAACTAGCTCCGGGTGACTACGAGTTCTCCGGTACGGTGAACGACGAACCAATCGCCGGCCAGACCGTGGTGAACGTCGAAGGGGAGGAGGACGCCGGCCGATCGATCACCGTCTCCGCCGGCCCGAACCCCAGCGCCGGGTCCGCCGTGCGCTTTAGCGCGGGGGGAGGTAAAGTCGCTGAACTCAAGGTGATGATCTACGATGTGTCCGGGCGCGAGGTCTACAGCAGTGGCTGGCGGCCGGGCCCCAGCTATCAGTGGCATCTGCAGAACAACGATGGGACACTGGTCGCGAATGGGGTGTACCTCTATTGGGTGGAGGTGCGCACGGAGGACGGCGAGCGCATGCGAAGCGAGGTCGACCGCGTGTTGGTGCTGCGGTAGCCGCGGTCTGGCCAACACGAGCGAGCAAGACGAGCGAGGAGGTAAGGCAAGATGAAGGGCACAGCACTGGTGGTCTTGGGCTTATTGCTGGCGGGCAGCGGAATAGGATGGGCATCGAACACCGACGGGGTCGGAGCCGCGGCGTTTCTTCGCCGTGGCGGTGACGCCCGGGCGTTGGCCATGGGTGGGGCGCACGTAGCCGTGGCCGACAACTACGCCTCTCCTTATTGGAATCCTGCCGGACTGGCCCGGTCGCAACACAAAGCCGAAGTCGGCGGGATGTACACCGACCTGTTCGGCGTCGGTCTACACCACCACTTCCTCGCCGGAAGCGTGCGCTTCGATCCGACCTTGGGCGAACGAGCGTACTCCATCGGCCTGGGCGGGCACTACACCGAGATGGCTACCGAAGTCCGCGGCTACGACGAGGATGGCAACCCTATCGGAACCATTCGCTACAGCGAACGGCTGTTCGGCGGAGCGCTGGGTGTATTCGCCCCCAACATCGGCTGCCTGGGCGTTTCCCTTAAGGCCTACCATTTCCATGCTCCGCGCGCTGGTGTAGGGGGGGACGACGCCTGGGCCTTCGGCGTCGGGCTGGACGCCGGATTTGCCGCGCCCGTGTGGGACGGCTTGTGGCTGGGGATCGCGGCCAAGGACCTTGGGAACACGCCCGTCAGCTGGCGCAACACCCCGACCGAGCCTACGGACCGGGTGAGCGGCTCCTACACGGCCGGCGCTGCTTATACATGGGAGGACCTCATCATGGCGGCCGACTTCGTGTTCATCCCCCAACTGGACCGCCGCGAAGTCCGCCTTGGCGCAGAGTATTCCATTGCCTTCGCTTCGCTGCGTGCCGGCGTGCAAAAGCCGCTCGATGGTCCGTTGTCGTTCAGCGGGGGTGTCGGGGTAGAGGCGATGGGACTGCTGATCAACGCCGCCTGGGTGCAGGACCGCGAACTGGAAGCCGAAGGCATCAGCGATACCCTGGTGGTCTCCGCCAGCTTCAGTTTCTGAACACCTGGCCCGGCACGAGGAGAACAAAGACACACCCCTAACCGCTGGTGATGCAGGGGGGTGATCGCGCCGCGCCTACAAGAGTGGACCTGTGCGGTTCCGTAAAGATACTCATTCGAATGGTTGTCCCTTTCAGTACATTCATGACTACTGAGCACTCCGGTTACATCTATTACATACAGGTGGGTTGCTCCTTGCTATACTAAGCTCCGTGCTAATCGGAGCTTGGTCATAATTGCTGGTGAGAATCATGCGCGTGGGGGTGGGACGGTGACAATACGAGCGGCTAGCTTGGCGCTGATCCTAAGCGCAGCTCTACTCTTGACGAGCTGCATAGGAACTCGGGAACCCGACATCATTGTCGGGTTCAGCCACACGCCGGAGGAGCCGCACGTAGGCCAGCTTGTCGCCTTCGACGCGTCCAGGTCCCACCACATGGACGGGACGATCGTCGCCTGGCACTGGGAGTTCCCCGGCGGGGAAACGGCGAGCGGGCTCACCGCAACCTACAGGTTCGAACAGCCCGGTGATCATGCGGTGCGACTCACCGTGGTCGATGCCGCCGGTGCCGAGGCCAGCACCAACCATACCATCACCGTGGAGGAGGCCCCTGCAGGCGATCGCCTGGAGGCGCAGTTCAGCGCCAGCCGCAGAACAGGGGAAGCCCCCCTGCACGTCGAATTCGACGCCTCGGCCTCGACCGGGAATATCGAACGCTACACATGGGACTTCGGCGATGGAGAGACAGGAAGCGGCGTGACCACATCGCACGAGTACACCTCACCCAACACGTACACCGTCGGGCTCACCGTGGAGGACAGCGCAGGCCGCACCACCACCGCCTACATAGCGATCCAAGTGAGGGAGGCGGACGCCGATCCGCCAGAGGGGCCCGAGGACCCGGAGGCGAGCTTCACCGCTTCCCCCGAGCGGGGCGAAGCCCCCCTAACCGTGTCGTTCGATGCCTCGGCCTCGACTGGCGAAATCGAGGAGTACAGCTGGGACTTCGGCGACGGCAGTACCGGCGATGGCGTACAGCCGAGCAACGTCTACCACCACGCCGACGAATACACAGTGGAGCTCACCGTCATCGACAGCGACGGCCGCCAGGACAGCATGCAGCGGACGATCCGTGTGCTGGAAGAAGAAGACGACGACTCCGGTGATCCCGGCAAGCTGCAGGCCAAGTTCACGGCGACTCCCGAGGAGGGTCAAGCCCCCCTGGAGGTGACCTTCGACGCCTCGGCTTCCACCGGCGACATCGAAGAGTACCTCTGGGACTTCGGCGACGGCAACCGCGGTGAAGGAGAAGTCACTACGCACACCTACGAAGAACCCGGCACCTACACGGTTCAACTCACTGTGCGAGACAGCGACCACGAAGAGCATAAGCGGGCGCAGATCGAAGTCCAGGATGTTCCAGAGCCGCCCCCGCCGCCCCCCAGTCCGTAGATGGGAGAAGAACTTGTCTGAACCAAAGGAAGGTGATACCGGTAGACACACACATTCAGTCCAAAGGGCACTAGGCCGCGTAGAGTGATGAGACTAGCTATTCAGGTGGGCGGCCCCAGGCCAAAGCCAAGCCTCCCCCCCCGGAGGTAACAACGGAGATGATGCAACAAGGAGGAACAGTGAAACGTACAGGAATTGCGCTGCTAGCCGCACTCGCGCTAGCCGCCTTTATTGGTGGTCAGGGTGCACTTGCTGGCAACAACAATGGACCTACGGTCTCAGTGGAAACGGTTGACGGCGTCTTCCAGCCTGACGAATTTGCGATTACCATTGAGGCGGATAACCCGTTTTTCCATGGCACAACCTATGAAGAGGTGAAATGGAAGCTCACGTTCAAGCATGAGGAATTGACCCCAGACTGTGATCCCGCCGACATTCTTGATGTGGTGGAGGTAAACGTCGTCCAGGGTCAACCCGGTGACTATTACACAGCAGACGAGGTGAACGAAAGCTTCGAGGTGGACGACGGCGAGCTTGTCGGCCAACTAACCGATGACGGCGGGGTGACGCTGTCACGAGGAGACGCGGTAAAGATCGAGCTCCACGTCCAGATGACGCCCAAAGCACCCACTTCTATCGACGGCAAGGAGAAGGAGTGGGAAGTCGAAGTAGATCTAGTTCACCTTCCCCGCACTGAGAGCTTGGATTCTGACACCTTCGAGTTCACTCTGGCTAAGGTGGTAAATCTCGACACAGATACATTGTTCCACTCAATCCAGAAGGCCATTGACTGCGACAGCACCACAGCGGGGGACACTATCAAGGTTGCACCAGGACGGTATGAGGAGGACGTTCGTGTTGATAAGGAACGGCTGACACTTCTCGGTGCTCGGGCGGGTGTTGACGCCCGAGACCCGACTGGCGACGAGTCGATCCTCCAGCTAGATAACGCTGTAGTGGTAAAGGTCGAGGCCGCTGGCGTTACCTTGGACGGCTTCACCATCGAAGCGGACTACGAGGCTGCTACCGGAAACGCAGTTGAGGTAACAAATAAGGCGAGCGGCCTGTTGTTCGAGAACAACATCCTAGATGTGAGTGGAGACTATGAGACCAAAGCGATGGAGGTCCAGGACGTCCCCCTGGCGGGCGCCCTTAGAATTCGGCGCAGCGTGTTCAGAGGCGGCGAGGAAGTCATAGGCATCGACCTTCGTTATCCTAGAGGCACAGAGAATGTGTACATCGAAGAGTCCGACTTTGACACGCTTGAAGTCGGCATCCTTGTCCGCGGGACACGAGTTCCAGTGTTTATAGATGGGAATACGTTTGCAAACATACAACAGGACGGGTCCTGGGATACGGATGGCGTTGCTATCAAAGTCTTCGACCCTCAAGACAGTGCACCAGATATAGTTGTGACCAACAATGAGTTCCATGCATCGACCGACGATGCGATCTTCTTCTCCGCAGAGTATCCGGACGCGGAGTGGCATGGTACACAGGCCACTGTGCAGAACAACAGATTCGAGACAGGTGGCTGGGGCATCTGGATCCACGAAGATGGAGAAAACCTCGAGGTTGATGCCACCAACAATTGGTGGGGTTGCGACACGGGTCCAAGTGGTGGCGAAGAGGACCCGGTGACTGGTGTGCTGGCTGTTGGAGAGGGCGACGCGGTCTCTGAGAACGTGCGGTTCGACCCATGGTGGGGAAGGGTATACACCATCACCACCGTGGCTCCTGACGAGGGCACCATCAGGCCATCGTCCCCAAGTGTTGAGAGGGGAGAGGATCAGACGTTCACCATCGAGCCTGACCAAGGCTACGCTATCGCTAAGGTGACCGTCGAAGACCTCCTCTACGACGACGTGGATGACAAGGAGTACACTCCAGATGAACTCGACGAAGAAAACGGAAAGTGGCTCCTCGTCTTCGAGGAAGTCGGCTCGGACTATCGGGTATCGGTCGAGTTCACCGATCTGGAACTAGAGCTCACCGTCGATAGCACCGACGGAGGAGAGGTGGACAAGCCTGGCGAGGGTAGCTTCACCTACGACTATGGAGAGGAAGTCGAGCTTGAGGCCGTGGCTGATGAGAACTACCGGTTTGTCGAGTGGACCGGGGACATCGATAAGCTAGCCGATCCGGAGGCAGCCGAGACAACGATTGAGATGTTCGGCGACTACTCGATCACGGCCGAGTTCTCCACCATCGAGGTGGAGCTAACAACGTCTTCGACCGATGGCGGTGAGGTAACGGTTCCGGGCGAAGGCAGCTTCACCTACGACCATGGCGAAGACGTTGACGTGAAAGCCGTGGCGGAGAGCGGCTACGAGTTTGTCGAGTGGACCGGGGAAATCGATAAGCTAGCCGATCCAGAGGCAGCCGAGACAACGATCGAGATGCTCGGTGACTACACGATCACGGCAGAGTTCATCCATACGGGGCTAGAGAGCGTATCCACGGTATTCGAGCCTGGCTGGAACATGGTTTCTATCCCCTTAAAGCCAGAGGACGGAAAAGCCGATCCGGAAACGGTCTTCTCGGATGTGAAGGATGCACAGGGCGATCTCATCATCTGGTGGTACGATCCTGCGCCGGAGAAGCAGGAGTACGTGGTGCCCGACACGATTGAACCGGGTCGGGGTTACTGGGTACTGTTCGATGATACGACCGAGGTAACTGTGGAAGGGTTCTTAGTGGATCCTGATGAGTATGCAGTTTACCTCCCGTATGAAGGCTGGCAGCAGATCTCGGTACCGACAGCTGACGTTCCTGTCGACGAAGTTCCGGTGTCGGACATCCTGTGGTTCATGGGAGACGAGGGCCCTGTGGAGACGGGCGCTGCCGTGCCCGATTGGCTCGCCCTCTGGGAGAACGACGTCGTTGGATGGGACTACAACATAGCCGACAATGACTACGACCCCATCGAGCTTGAAGACGACCTCAACAGTTGGACCGGCTACTGGATCTACACTTACGAAGACGGCATCAGCATGCTGCCACTTGCTGATCCAACTGATCCTCCCCCACCGCCGCCTCCACTGAGCACAGATACTGCGATCACCTCGGCTGACTTGGCCCCAACCCATCTCACTCCGCCGCCTCCACCGGGAATGGAAACCGGTGCTTCCATGTTGGAAGTGACGGCCTATCCCAACCCGCTTGAGCGCGACGGCGAGATCGTGTTCCAGGCCACGGGCTTGCCCGTGCAGGAGCTCCAGGTGGCTGTGTACGACACGTCTGGGCAGCTCTTGTTCTACGGACAGGCCTCAGGCAACCAACTCAGCTGGGACACGCTCAACCAGAGAGGTCAACCGGTGGCCAACGGTGTGTACCTATACACCGTGCAGGCCAAGGTAGCGGGCCAGTGGCTCTCCGTCTCCGCGGAGCGCCTCCTGATCCTGCGGTAGAAGTCCTCAGGGGGCCTGGGCCCATTGTCCCGGGCCCCCTCTGTCTTCTCTGGAAACGGGGTGCGTTGGGTAACGACCGGGGCGGGATGGCAGCAAGCAAGCCGATCTTGTGCGGGCAACTCATGGATGGAGCTGCACAGGGATACATAGGGCAGCTCGTCGCTTCTGTGGCTCACAGGAGTGGGACGGTTTGTGTGGGAGGAGGAATAGGATGGGGTTCTGTTGGAAAAGGTTCGGACGCCGAGCGCTGATCACTGCGCTGCTGGCTGCGTTGACGCTTGGCGTGGGGGTGGCTGGCTACAGCGAAACGCAGAATGAAGTAAATATCGCCCTTACGACAGTCAACGACGTGCCGTACCCTCAAATCGAGGTGCGGGCGCGCGTCACCGATGGTGAAGGGAATGTAATATCGGGGCTTACTGAAGATGACTTTGTGCTCACCGAGCAATCCGAGTTGGAGACGACGCCTGTCGAGCAGAGGATCAACGTGGATTCAGTTGGGGCAGTCACCGATTCTGTCAGCCTTGCGCTTGCCATAGACCGGAGTGGCAGCATGGGGGGCACCCCTATGGCCAAAGCAAGAGAAGCGGCTAAGGATATGGTTGGCCTGCTGGGACCGGAGGACATGGCGGCGGTGCTGTCCTTTGCCAGTAGCGTATCCGTTGATCAGGAGCTAACCGGCGATAAGCAGGCTTTGAAGGATGCCATATCTGTTCTCTCTGCAGGGGGAATGACGGCCTTTTATCGCGCGATCGAGGACTCGATCAACCTGATCGACGGGAAGCCTGGGGTGCCTGCCGTGCTCGCGTTCACCGATGGCAGGAACAATCGAAGTCCCAACTCCCCAGACGGGGCCATTGCCCTCGCCCAAGAGAAGGGGATCCCCGTTTACACCATCGGCTTAGGGAATGTTGACCATGGCGTGCTCGAGAACATAGCAGCAGAAACGCGTGCCACGTATTACTATACCCCTCGACCCGAGGATCTGGCTGACCTGTATGAAGAGATAGCGCGTGACCTTGAGGAGCAGTACGTCATAGGGTACTCCACACACAACGTAGACCCGGACGACACCGAACGGACCATTGAGGTGACCGTTACGGTGAACGGGGTCTCTGATTCCGATACGATCACCTACACAGCGAGGAGAGCAGTACCTTCACCTTCGCTCACGGGGCAGACACGGCAAATCTTGCTGGAGCAGCAAGCGGTTGGGGAAGACTTGACCCTTGAGGTTGAAATCGCAAGCAACATGGGCGGGCCGGCGGCGAAGCCCTTGTCGCAGCCGTTGGGAGAAGATGACCCTAACATACAGGCCACGCTGTACTATCGGATCTCGGGAAGCGGGACGCATTACGAGTCAATGCCGATGAGCGCGAACGGCGATCTATTCAGTGCCACCATTCCGGGGGATGAAGTGGAAAGCCCTGGACTGGACTTCTATATTTCTGTTACGGATGGCATTTCGACCATCACGACTCCCAGACACCGCCCGGCAAGGGAACCACACCAAGCGGCTGTTTACCCGAACAAGAAGCCTGTCATCTCCCATAGCCCGGTGGAAGCGGCGACCTCCGGCAGAGACATCAACGTGACGGCCGACGTAGACGACGCAGACCCCTATGGTCCGCTGGACGAGGTGGCTGTGCATTATCGGCCGAGCGACGAAGTGTTCTACACCAAGCTGCCGATGAGCGCTGGGGGCACCTCCTATACGGCCACGATCCCCGGGAGCGACGTGGGTACCGCAGGAGTGGAATACTACATCACCGCGACGGACGAACATGGCGTGCGTGGTTATCACGGTACCTGGGAGGAACCGCATACTGTCCGTGTCGATGCGGGTCGTGCTTACTCAGCAAGCTTAGAGGCTGGCTGGAACCTTGTGTCGGTCCCTGCAGTTCCGATCAACGACGCTCCGGAGGCGGTATTCGCGGACGTTGTGGACTTGGGGCAGACGCTGTACCTGTACGAATGGGATCCGGCGGCGGAGGAGTACGTGATGCCGGAGGCGATCAACCCGGGGCGTGGGTACTGGCTGTATCTGTTTGATCCGGTGACCGTGGAAATGCGCGGGGAGGTGCCGGCAGGCACATACCGTGTAGCCCTGGACGATGCGGGTTGGCACAAGGTGTCGAGCTTGGAGGGAGCGCGGGCGTTGCCCGGGCTGCGGATCGAGCGGGGAGAGGAGTCCCGCACGCTGGCGGAGGCCATTGGCAGCGGATGGGTCTCGCCGGACATCTGGGGCTACGATCCTGAGACGAGAGACTACGGGGAACCTGTACCGGGTGATGGTGGGCTGAATCCGTGGAGCGGGTACTGGTTGTATACGCAGGAGGACGATCTCACGTTGGTACTGCCGCTGCACCAGCCTCCTCCTCCGCCAGGGGTAGTTCAGGCGCTGAAGGCGCACACAGGAGTGGGGGAGCGAACACCTCCTCCGCCTCCGCCGACGCCCGAGGCGGAAGGGGCAGCGCTTGAGGTAAGGGCGTTTCCGAACCCGCTGACGCAAGACGGGAGCATGGTGTTCCGGGCGACTGGGGTACCGGTAGAGCGGCTACGGGTCGCGGTGTACGACCTCTCTGGGCAGCTTGTGTTCTGGGGAGAGGACGACGGGAACACGCTCGGTTGGGATGCGACTAACCCGCGCGGACGTCCAGTGGCCAACGGTGTGTACCTCTATTCGGTGCAGGCTGAAGTGGACGGGGAGTGGCTCTCCGCTCCGGCAGAGCGGCTACTGATCCTACGGTAAGCTAGGCGAAGAGATGGGGTCCAGGGGTGCACCTGGGCCCCATCTCATTTGGTCTTCAGAAACGAGTTAAGTCCATATTTGCCCTCGGGATCCGGCCTTGAAAGCCAGAGTATGGTGAATAGCGGGCGGCCGCTCGCGCTAAGTCGGCGCTATGCAAGGTGGCCATCCACGATGTGCCCCGGGGTAACCTGAATTACAGATTATACCTGAATTGTCTGGTAACATGCTAGTGGATACTTGACAAGGAGGCTGAGGGGATGCTACAGAAGAATAGCCTTGCTGTGACGGGTGCTTTGCTGTTGTTGCTATTCGGTGGGGTGATAGCTATGGCGGGTGACCCCCCACCTCCGCCGTCTCCGCCGCCGGAACCGGATGGCTTTGTCCTTACGCTGGAAACGCGGCCAGAGGGTGCAGGCACAGTCACAGCTATTCCGGATGAGGACAATTACGCTGACGGCGATGAGGTACAGATTGAAGCGGTGCCTGAGGACAACTGGGAGTTCTCACACTGGGAAGGGGATGTGACTGACCCAAGTTCTCCCACAACCACGGTCATCATGGATGAGGACAAGACCATCACGGCGTACTTCATTGGGGATGCCGCAGTGGAGTTCGACCGGAGTCACTATGCGCCAGGGGATCAGGCGGTCCTTGCCGTGACGGACTCCGAGTACGCTGGCGAGGACGCCATCGAGGGTGAGGACGTGCTTGTCTTGAAGGATAGGCATGGAGATACCGTCAAATCCTGGAACGCGCTTCCGAGCGCTGGTAACCACCAGTTCGAGGTTGCCTTCACCGTTCCGGAGGACATCCCGCTGGGCACCATCACCGCGATATATGCCGACCCGGATGACCCGGACAGGACTGCCGAGGCCACGGCCAACGTGGCCGATGAAATGGAAAGCCACCATTGGACGATGGAGCCCGATGAGGGCTGGGAGAAAGATGAGGATGTCGCAAGGAATCTGTGGCATCTTACCACCAGGCGTTCCTATGAAGGCGATCGGTCATGGTGGTTTGGCAACCCAGCGACCGGGACTTATGAACTCGGTGGCCATGGAACCACCACCGCCGCGCGCAGCACTGGGGCCGCAGCGGAACCTAAGAGCATTGGGGGTCGGGTGCGAGGCGTGCTGAACTCGCCTGTCATTGCGCTTGGTGGGGAGTCACAAGTGGTGGTCTCGTTCTGGCACTGGCGGGGAGTTGAGTACTACTGGCAGGGTAGCTACGACATCACCAGTGTAGCTGTCACGTTCAGTGCTCCAGGCTATCGTGAGCGTACTGTGATATGGCAAGAGGACTCTCGAATCTTCTCCCAGAGGGCCTGGGAGCAGGTACGCAAGACCGTGGAAGTGCCGGAGCAGGCAAGCGAGATGCAGCTTCACTTCGAATTCGACTCCGTGGATGGACTGAACCAGCACTACGAGGGTTGGTACGTCGACAGCGTGCAGGTGCGGCCCTATGACGAGGAAGAGGTCGCTGCATTGGAGATCATCACGCAGTGCGCTGACCTCCCCAGTGGGCAGGTGGGCGGTAGTTACGGACCAATCTACCTTTCGGCAACTGGTGGGGTCCCGCGGTACCACTGGACATGGGACGAGGGTGTCCCTGGGCTGCGTCTGGACGAGGAACGCGGAAGGTTGTGGGGCACCCCGACCGAGGCCGGGAGCTACCCGGTGGAGTTCGTGGTTCACGACAGACATGGTAGGAGCGAGACGCTAACGTGCGAGATCACGATTGAGCCTGCTCCGGACCATCTCTTGGACGAAGACTTCTCCGACCTCGAGGGCTGGGACATGACCGGCCTGTGGCACGTACACAAGGAGACGCCCGACCATGACGGCCTCTGTTTTTCTGCGCCGTTTGCCTACTACGCTTGCGAGGATGCGCTTGACTTCTGCACGGGATCTCGGACACAAGGGACGCTTACCTCTCCGGAGATCAACGTCTCAGAAGAGGAGGCTGTGTTGCTGGGGTTCGAGTACTTCCGTCATGTAGAGGAGTATGAGCAGAGCCCATGCTCGATCACCTATGTGGAGGTACAGCTCGACGGGGGCGCGTGGCATGAGGTCTGGTTCAAGAGTTCGCAGGATCCATCACCGGAATGCGGCGTCTACGACACGGCGTTCGCCACACAGGGGGCCGAGACGATGAGGGTGCGGTTCGTGTTCGACTCCATCGATCGGTTCCACAACAAGTTCCCCGGCTGGGCGATCAACCGTGTGGTTGTCGCTCCTGCCGCGGGAGGGGAACCTTTGACAACGCTCGGCACCTCACCGGATATACAAGCGCAGCCGCGCGTGCAAGTGGTTGGGCATCCCAACCCGGTACAGCAGGCTTCCACGGTCACCTTCAGCGTGGAGGGTGTGGATGTCGAAGGGCTTCGTGTGGAGGTGTTCAACGCCTCCGGCCAGCGCGTGTGGGAGGATGAGTCGACCGGAAACCAACTGGAGTGGGGCACGGTGGACAACTCTGGGCGGCGCGTGGCCAACGGGGTGTACCTTTTCCTGGCATACGTGCAGATCGACGGTGATTGGCTGTCGACCGAGGTGGACAGGATACTGATCTTGCGTTGATGGCCCTGTAGCGGCCTTCAGCTGACCTCTTTGTCAAGCTGGTGCGCAGGTCCGGCTCAGGCCGGGCCTGCGCGCTTGCCGAAAGGTCTCCTTGGACCGGATGATGCGGTGGTAGAATGTCGTCGATGAGCAAGACGTTTGGTCTGGTAGTACTTCTTGGCGCCGTGGTGGCTGCGTGTACCGCTGCTTTCCCCTTCGAACTGGGCGCCGGCCTTGGTGTTTCTAGCGTGCGGATGCGTGCGGTGAACGAGGCGATGGAGGACATGGCAGAGCGTCAGGGGGCGCGATTCTCCCCGCTGAAAGCGGCTGTGCAAGGGCACGTGGAGCTCTGGGCGTGGGAATGGTTGGGGTTCCGAGCGGGGGCGCTGTGGAGCTCGGGCGGCGTGGAGGCACGCCATCCCGATCCGGTGACCGCCGTCTCGCTGGTTGGCGGGACGGTGGCCAGGGTGTCGCTTCCGCTCCTTGGTTGGCCACTGACTCTAGAAGGGGGGATGCATGCTTCGTGGGGATGGCTTGTGGGACCACTGAACGGCTCGGCGGTGGGGCTCGGCGTTTCGGCATCAGCGGGAGGGCCCGTCTTCGGATGGGGACCGCTTGCGGTCGAACTCCGCCTTGGCGGCCGTTACCTATCCTCCGACGAGCCCCCCCTCGATTTCTCCGGCGTCTACCTCGAGTTCATGTTCACCCGGCGCTGAATCCCACGGGGTCACATCTCAAAGTTAAGCATCGGTTTGTCATGAGAACCACTCGCTGTGGCCGTGTCGATGGCGGTGACTTCTTTCAGGATATCTGCCCCCATTCTCCTAAGGGGGACTGTCCCCTCTCCACGACTCCACGACTATGTGAAGTCCAGAAGGGCGTTCGGGAGCGCGTGGACAGCCAGGATACCGCACGCCAAACGTCCATTCTCCAGTTGCTTCGCTCCCTCGCATTTCGGTGACGGTACCAAAGTGCTTAATGCGTGCGCCATTCTCTTCATTGTCTTTGACACTGTCTGTCGTTCCTCGGATCACGTCGTCGCTTTCCTCGATGATGTCCGCGATGAAATCCTCCCACCGGTGTGGTGGGATGTCTCGAGCGCTCAGAAACAACTCCCGGTTCTCGTCGGTCGCAGGCAAAACGGCACACTTGAACGTATGTTCATTGCCCAGAGCGTATACGAATACATCCCGTTCTTGTCCGTCTGCGATTTCGGTCATTCTTTCCATGTGGGCAAAACTAGTTCCTCCATCCGTACGGGAACCCTGCCAACCGGTGATCACACGGCTTGCTTCAGTGTCCTCGGTGGCGGTGGCCACAAGGCTGAGTGACAACAGCAAGACCACCACAAATGCCGACCCCATCTTCCGGAACATTCCTCCTGCGTGTGTACCCCTCATCGGTTACCCCTTTCCAACCTGTTATCGCCGCCTTTGCAGAGACGGCTACGTCAACAGCTCAATGCGTTACATCCTAACATGGACAGCCCCCCGGGGACCTCCTTTTGCGGGCATCTCATGCTTGGCTCCCATGAGAAAACATACAATTTGCTGTACCAGGCGCCAGCATGGTAGGGTACTGCGTAAGCCGAGTAGGGAATATCCTAAGAGATAAGGCAGGTGCTGACCTAGTGGCTACTTTGTGGGGAGAGCGGTGCTGGCGTGTGGCCCAGATGCCTCCCGGAAAACGCTGCTTTCGGACAACGAGTTTGCTCGTGGGATTAATGGTTTTGGTGTCTGCGGTAGGCGTTCCTGGAAATGCGCAGGACGAGCTTGTCGACTTCGCATGCCCCAACCTGGAACAGACGGTGAGCGACGAGCTGGGTGTGCCCGTGGGGGAGCTCACGGTGGCGGATATGGAAGAGCTCGAGGAACTCGATGCGAGAGATCAGGGGATAGAGTCCCTTGTGGGGCTTGAATACGCGACTAATCTCAGACTGCTGCATTTGGGGTATACGAGGCCCCGCCGTAACTCTAACGAGATCAGCAATCTGGAACCCCTGGCCGGACTGACCGGCCTTGAGGAACTCCTCCTCAGCTCCAACGAAATCAGCAGCCTTGAGCCGCTGGAGGAGCTGACTAATCTTATGGTTCTTTGGCTTGACTACAACAAAATCAGCGACATTGAACCGCTGGCACAGCTGACTAACCTCGGGACACTTATCCTCGACGGCAACGACATCAGCGACCTTCAGCCATTGAAGGAGTTGACCTCGCTCATGGCTCTTCAGCTAGGAGCCAATGAGATCAGCGACCTTCAGCCATTGGAGGAATTGACCGATCTCAGGTCGCTCTGGCTAGGAGCCAATGAGATCAGCGACCTTCAGCCATTGGAGGAATTGACCGATCTCAGGTCGCTCTGGCTTGACAAGAACAAGATCAGTAACCTGTCGCCGCTTGCGGGCCTCGCTCACCTTGAGGTGTTGGAGCTTTGGGACAACGACATTAGCGATCTGTCGCCTTTGACTGAACTCTCAGAACTGAGGAGGCTGTCGCTTCACTCCAACCGGGTTAGCGATTTGTCTCCCTTGGAGGGACTCGCGCAGTTAGAGATGCTGTCACTCTCCCTCAACGAGATCGCCGACATCGCTCCGCTGAAGAAACTCAGTGGGCTGGAGAACTTGTCGCTAGACAGCAATCAGATCAATGACCTCAGTCCCTTGGAGAGTTTGACTCAATTGGAGCGTTTGTCAGTTCAGAGTAATGAGATCCGCGATATCCGTTCGCTGAAGCAGCTCACAGAGTTGAGAGTGTTAAACTTAGGTAGGAATTATATCAACGATCTTAGTGTCTTGGCCCAGTTGCCTCATGTGGAGAGATTGTGGCTGCAAGACAACGAAATTGGAGACATTTCGCCTTTGGAGGATCTCAGCCAGCTGGAAGAAGTACGGCTGGAGCTCAATGAGATCAGCGACGTTTCCCCATTGGTAGCTAACAGCGACGCGGGAGGCCTTGGGGCAGAGGACTTCGTAGACATCCGGTACAACTACCTTGACCTCACTGAAGGCTCGGATGCCATGGACGACATCCAGACGTTGCTCGACCGGGGTGTGGGCGTGCTATACGAGCCTCAGCGAGACCTTCCCGAATACCAGCTCACCATCGACAGCACCGAAGGCGGCGAGGTAGTGACCCCTGGTGAGGGCGACTTCACCTACGACCACGGCGAGATGGTGGACCTGGAGGCGGACGCTGGCTATGAGTTCGTAGAGTGGACGGGCGACATCGAGACCATCGACGATCCCGAGTCGGCGGAGACGACGATCGAGATGCTGGGAGACTACGAGGTCACGGCCGTGTTCCAGGAGGAATACGAGGAGCCCGACGACTACGCGCCGACAGAGGGCTGGCACTTGTTGTCCGTTCCGGCGGTGGAAGATAGCGCGCCGGTCGAGGTGTTCGATGCGGTGCTGGCGAGCGGGCAGCCGCTGTTGGCCTTCGAATGGGTGCCGGGTGATAGCTACGTGACGCCGGAGGAGATCGACCCCGGCCGGGGGTATTGGCTGTACCTGTTTGACGAGGTCGAACTGGGGGCCGAGGCTGAGGCACCGACCGGCGACTACGAGGTGGCGCTTGCCAAGCAGGGTTGGCACCTGGTGTCCACGCCCACGCAGGCCGTGCTGTGGGAAGACGCCCAGTTCCACTACTCAGGGGTGGAGCACGACGGCCCGTCGGAGGCCGTCGATGCGGGGCTCATCGAGGGTGAGGCCTTCCTCTACGACAGCGAGGCCGAAGTGTACCAGGCGATCCCCTTGGACGATGATCCAGGGGCGATCGAGCCGTGGAGGGGCTATTGGCTGAAGACCCTGGAGGACGAAGTGACCGTAGTGCTTCCGCTCGATCAGGGACTCGATCCGGGGAGCGTACCAACCGGGACAAGGAAGGCCCCGACCGACCTGGAGCCACCGGCGCCGCCCAAGTTCTCCGGGACCACACCCGACGCACTTACAGCGGCCAACCACCCGAATCCGGTGACCGCCGGGGAGACCACGTTCGTGGTCGAAGGACTCCCTGTGGATGTGATGCAGGTGCGCGTGGTTGACCTGGCTGGGCGGGAGGTTTGGCAAGGGAAAGGAGAGGGCAACACGCTTGCCTGGAACACCACGGACGAGGCCGGTCGGCCGCTGGCCAGCGGCATTTACCTCTACTACGTGGAAGCCCGCGTAGGGGGAGAGGAGCTGCGCACCGAACTGGAGCGGCTCCTCATCGTGAGGTAGTCCGAAAGGGGGAAAGGCAACAGCCGATGGCGGACAAGTACATGACACGAGAGGAGGCTGGGCGATGAGACGGGCGCTCGGCGTTGTGGTTGCGATATTGCTGTGCGGCGCGGCAGGCTACGGGATGCGCCTTGCCGGGGAGTGGTCCACGGAGGTAGACCTCCTCCCCGAGCTTGCCCTCGAGGAGACCACGCTCACCCTGGAGGCGGGGATTGCGGAGTGGACGATTACCAGCAGATCGGCCTTCAATGCGGACGGCTTCTTTGAGCAAGGCTTCACGCTTGCCGGCGAGTTGGCGTTCGTCGAGCTGGCTGGAGGGCTGGACTTCGACCCCCTGGTCCCCGAGTTCACCCGCATGTACACCGAAGCGGAGTTTGTCTTCTTGGGCGTGGGGGTTGATGTGGGCTTCTACCGGGGGCCATTCGGGGACTCGGTCTTTCACTCCCAGCTTGAGGACGAGGAAATCGACGAGCACCCGTGGGATGTGGAGCCTGATCTGGACAGTCCCAAGGAAGGCGTGTTCTCGTTTGGGATCTCGGCGGACCCGTTCTGGTTTCAGACGCGGTTCGTGGAGCGCCACTCCGAGCTGGAGCTCAACACCATCAGCTGGTACGACGCCCTGGTGCGCGTGGAGCAACTGCCGTTGTTCTCGGGCATCGCGTACGACTTCGCGCTGTCGCTGGTGAAGGACGCGGGGTTTGACCACGCGAAGTTCACCTTGGCCGAGTTGGTCAAGGTGTTCGAGTTGGCCACGGCGGACGTCGAGATCACCTACGGCGTGGACTACAAGGAAGTCGCGCTTGACTGGGCGTTCATCGACATCCCGGCGGTGGCTTGCGTGAACGTGTACGGAGACATTGCGATCGATCCGCTGACACTAGACCTGCAGGCGTTCAGTGTGCGCGGCAGCTTTGACGAGCGCGGAGAAGCGTTCTTTGGGACAGCGTTCGTCGCCGACCGGGTGGTATTCGAGAAGAACGAGCGGTACTGGTTCCACTACGATGGCTTCGAGGTGCCATGGGATCCGCCAAAGGATATCGGAGGGCCCTCGGTGGTGGCCCCCGAGGAGTGGGACCTGCGCTACGGATGGATGCTTCCCGACACAAGTAACGGGGAAGAGAACGACGATCCGCCGCCACCGCCGGACTTTCCTTCTGAGCTTTGGTACTGGCTGGAGTTCGAGCTAGTAGAACTTAGCTTCTGTGGTCCGGCGTGCTGCGGGGAGCAGTACGAGATCGACATAGCGATCTACTGGGCCGACGTGTACGAAGTGGACATGTACGCGCTCTGGGGCGACCAGGAGTTCGAGGCGACCGAGATCGGCGGCGGCCTGTTTGGGCTGAGCCGGGTGGCGCTCGACGCCAGCGTTCCCCTGATGGAAGGGTTCAGCCTGGACTTAGGCTTCTCCCACTCGGTCCTGGGGATCGAAGATCCCACCGAATTGTCGATCGGTTGGACGTTCACGTTCTAACAAGCTTGCGCAGCTTCTCCGGTTGACTGGGGCGCAGGCCGCTGCAGTGAGGCGGTCTGCGCCCTTCAGTTATGCGGAGAATGCATGGGGCCTCATCTCGCAAAGCTAATCATCGGTACGCCATAGGAACCACTCGCTGCGGCGTTGGTTTCGGTCACATGTCCCCTGGCCGGAGGTCGTGGTCCATTGCTCGGCGTGCCGCTACCCGGGACAGTGGATGGAAAGTCTGTGTACAGATGGGGGGGCGTTGTGGGAAAGCAAGCGGACAAGACGCGTGTTCCAGAAGAAATCGAACACTACCTGCACAACGAGCAGGGTGTCGGAGAGGGCGACTCCGAGGACCTCTCGTCGGAGGAAGAGCCCGACGAGTTCGCCGATCCTGGAGCAAACGCCTGGGAGGAAGACGAGGCGCTTGCCGACAACGGGCGGGACCCGGTGCAGGCCTATCTCCGCGACATCGGGCACGTTCCGCTGCTTTCTCCGGAGCGGGAAGTGGAACTGGCGCAAGCCTTTGAGGCGGGGGAGCAGGCTCGCGCGTTGCTCAACCGGGGCGGGCAGCCCTCGGAGGAAGCGCAACGCCTGGAGCGACTGGTTCGCGAGGGGGACAAGGCGCGGGAGCGGCTGACCCTGGCCAACCTGCGGCTCGTTGTCTCCATTGCCAAGCGGTACACGCACCGGG